>Ga0209986_10002861_pt1 | contig 15437 bp, 7 predicted proteins | sample BlataG_FD_183168 | JGI IMG/M metagenome (GOLD analysis project Ga0209986, IMG submission 183168) | Deep subsurface microbial communities from Black Sea to uncover new lineages of life (NeLLi) - Black_00105 metaG (SPAdes) (version 2) | ecosystem: Environmental > Aquatic > Marine > Oceanic >...
ATACATAAACCCTGCAATGGCGACTTTATATATATAGAAACAATCCAATGCTGAGGCCTATCTTCATATTAATAGAGAGCTATCCATCTTCCTCTTGTGTGTCTCATTGCCATTTACATGACGCTAGTTCTAACCCCCCCCCCCCCCACCCCTCACCCCCCCCCACCCACAATGTATAATGTAGATAAGCTGAGATATGTGGTATTGGATGAAGCAGATAAACTATTGAATATGGGCTTCCAGCCTCAAATACAACAAGTTTGGGACATGCTACAGAATAATAAGAAACCACCTCAAATAGCTCTATTCACAGCAACTATGCCTACATCGTTGGAAGCAGCTGCCAATGTATGGTTGACTAGGCCTCAGAAGATCCGCATCACCACGACCCAACTCATGATGGATCATGATGGTAGTGGTGATGGTAATGGCATTAATGGATCTGGTCATGCAACTTCTACTAATAACGGAGGAGGTGTCATATCTGATACCGTCACACAAATAGTCCATGTCTGTGCTCAACATAAAAAGCCCCAAAAACTACAAAAGCATCTAGCATCAATCAAAGCAGAAAGCACCAACCTGAGAAACCCCCCACGAGTGCTCATCTTCACAAACCGAATCAAAACAGCTCGCTTTGTCTTCAATGAAATAAAAAAATCAAGCTTCAGGGTGACCATTCTTCACGGGGAGAGGTCTCAGGAGGAAAGAGAAGCAGCTTTAGCTGATTTTAGGTCGGGCAAAGCTCAGGTACTGGTAGCTACAGATGTTGCAGCTAGGGGTCTGCACATTGCAGGACTGCCTTATGTTGTTAACTATGACTTTCCGTCCAACTTGGAAACGTATGTACATAGAGTAGGAAGGACTGGAAGGCTGGCGGCTGATGGTCATGCATATTCTTTCCTTACTAGGGAAGCGGCAGCTTTAGCTGGCCCAGTTTTGAAGCTTCTTCAGCAACATAATAGTAGTAGTAATAGTAGTGGAGGAGTGAAGAAGAGCCAGGTGGTTATTGATCCAAATTTGGTAAAGCTCAGTGAGGCATATCAAATTGCATATCGGAAGTTAGCAGGAGGAGGTGATGCTGAAGAAGAAGAAAAAGAAAAGGAAGAACATGATGATGTTGGGCATGGAGATAAGGAAAAGAAGGCGAAGCCATCAAGGGATGACATTTTATTAGAATTGGGAATGGACGGGAAGAGGAAGAAGAAGAGGAAAGTGCAGCAAAAGAAGGAAGTAAATGAAGAAGATGATGATAGTAGAGATGATGATGATGATGATGATGAAGGGAAGAAGGTGGAACCATCTATGAAGAAGCCGACAACAAAGAAGAGTGTTCCTGGGAATGGTAATGGTACAAAGAAGCTGTTGCCAGGTCAACTTTGGAGACAACAAGTTGGAAAAGCGTCGTCGTCAGATAATGATGAAGAAGACGGTGACGGTGACGGTGATGGCAGTGATGTTAGTGGTAATGGTGGTGATGAAGAGGTTCTGGCCTCAAAGCCAATGCCAGTACCAATAACGAATAAGAAGAAGGGGAAGCAGCAACGGAAATCACTTCCAGGGAGGCTGAGGAAGAAACTGGCGGCTGCCAAATCTAAATCGAAACCCAAATCTAAATAAGAAAAAGGGAAAGAAGAAGAAAAATCTATTTACACGAAAAGGGTTGCGTTTCTGAAAAGAAATTGGAATAAAAATTGGAATTGTAAAACAAATTGACTAAAAGCAAGGAACACATTTGATTTCAAAGATAGTAATCACGCGCTCTCTCTCTCTCTCTCTCTCTTGACACCCATGGACTGAACTTGAACAAAATTGTCAGTCACATTCAAGAAGGAAAGAAAATTCAAGACAATAGAGACCAACAACAAAAACTATATTTAAAAAAACCAAAGGGAGACACATCCATTATTATTATTATTATTAGTAGTAGTAGTAGTATTATTATTATTATTATTATTATTATTATTATTATTATTATTGTTCTTTATTGTGGGAGCTAAAAATTAGAAACTGATAGTACCTATGAACGTTCATGATTTGTAACCAATGGTACTTATTGAGAAATCACGCAATATTCACTTCTTTTAATTATCATCAATATTAAGTTTAGTAAAGTCCAAATGCATTGACATTGACATTGCCATTGATAATGGGGTCAGTATACATTGCATAATCTGAGGTAGACATCATCATCATCTCAGGGTTATTTGCCTGCTGCACAGCTTCCTCTAATCTTGGGGCCAGGTGGTCCCTCACCCACTCCTCCCACCTCTGCATATAACACCTCTCGCCATCTGTCTGTGGATACACCTCTTTCAACAAATTACTATACTGGTGCCACTGTATTATCTTCCTGTTTCCATCAGGCATAGTAAACCACTCCACGTTGTCCTGACAACACCAAGGGTGGAGGAGAGCCTCTCCCGCACTGATTCTTTCCTTAGGGTCCACAGTGAGCAGCTTTTGAATCAAATCTTTGCAATTGTCAGAAAGATGAGGTGAATCAGGGAATGATCCCTGTCTGATTCTTCTGGTGAGCTCGTTCCAGTCTCTGTTCTTGACAAATGTTTTATTGCTGTCCCAAAAGGGTTGGTTACCGGTGGCCATGAAGTAGAGGAGAATGCCACACGACCAGCAGTCGGCTTTGCATCCGTCATATCTCACTGGATTTTCATGGTTTTCGTTGGTATCTTCCAGGTCAATAATCTCAGGAGCTACGTAGAAAGGGGTGCCAATCTTGGTTTTAGGGCCAGACTGAACGCCAGCGTCTTTGGAAAACCCAAAATCTGATATTTTGATCTTGAGCTCTGAAGCTTGACTTGTCCAATTGACGACCAAAATATTATCTGGTTTGATATCCCTATGAGCCACATTGAGACTGTGGCAGAAATCTAGAGCCGAGAAGACTTGAAGCATGATAATTCTGGCAATATCTTCGTTAACCTTGCCTTTGCATTTACTGATGAGCTGCCTGACATTGCCACGGCTGGCAAGCTCCATTACCAGGATGAGATAGCTACTGGTGACATAGGCTACTTGGAACTCTACAATGGCTGGATGGGGTCTACTAGTGGCACAAAAGAGTCTCCAATGGTTGAGTAGCTCTCGTTGGAAGGAGTTTAGGCTTTGGTTGCCTCCTCTGTTTCTGAGCTCGATAAACTTGAGAGCAACTTCGTCGGAGCAGGAGGGTCCATTGTCGAATTTTTTCAAGGCCTTCCAAACATGGCCGAAAGATCCGTTGCCTATCCTCGCTTTCAGCTCATATGGGCAATGCTGCTCGTCAAGCTCTTTCTGCAACATATTTTTAAATACACTTTCTGCATTAACAGGTAATTTAATAGGTAAATCCGATATTTCTTTCATTTTTTGATATGAATAAAGTGCTCTGAAACGATTACATTTACCAATTGAAGCTAGTCGAATATGGCATAGAAACCATAAAAAGACAAGATGTGAGTATAGATTCACGTTTTTTGAGATAAAAACAAGCTGAGCACGTGCACTACCGACAGTGGAGGGCTCATCTCTTCTTGTTTGCCTGCATCTCCAAATCATAAGAAGAAGGCACAAAAAATTTGAGACCAGTACACCTAACACCACCAGCCATATACTTGGATGAATGGGAATAAAGGCACACCAGGTGCTCAGCCCACTCTAGGGAGGGTCATATTGCTTGGGGTGTGGAGAGGAGAGCTTGGACGAGAGAGAGAGAGAGAGAGAGATCTCGGGGAGCAAATAACAAAGAAATTGGGTACAAAATAGCTATTTGAATTATGATTCTAACACCTTATACATTATTATAACCGTATTAAAGTCAATGCACATGCACATTTGCACAGTAGAGCTACTTATAAAGTGATAATTGTTCCTTGGATGTCTTGACTCCTCTGCTCGTCAGCTCCCAACGTTAGGATACATCTAGACCATGAGCGTCACACTCAAAACCCTATCAATCCCAATTTTCCGCCGTTACTGGCTCTGGTACGGCTGGGCTGACAGATCAGCCATCCTCGCAACATCCACCGCCACCAAATCCTGGCGACAAGGCACCACATTAGAAGAGAAGTTTCAAATCATTGGCCAAAATGCCTACTCCAAAGCCCTCAACAAACTCCAGACAGAATGGAACAAGCTAGAATCATCCAAGGAAGGCTCCATCAGAAATAGAGTCTTCCGCCTCGCTCAGGCAATTCTCTCTCGTGAAGATCCCCGGGAATCCTACCTCAAAGAAATTGCTTATGGTGACATCAGACATGCAGAGATCATCTATCCCCACACATTCCAAGAAACGTTGGTCAGAAGGAGATTGAGACACATGGCAGCTGATGCAGCTAGACATCATAGAAAACGCTTCATGTGGTGGATACTTGCTTCTATACCCCAGATACCACTGATGGTCACCCCTCTCCCCAATGTGACAGTGTACTACACAGGCTGGCGGCTGTATTCACACTATCAAGCAGCAAAGGGAGCCAAACTGCTAAAACATGGATTTACAGAGCTGGATACTCAACAATTGCATACTTTAAGGGATGAATTATTGGGGTTAAAGGAGCAAGGGGTGGTGTTTTCTCAAGATAGTTGGCCCGCAAAGTTGATCAGAAAGGAAAAAAGGTACTTGGATATATTTGAGAGGTTTAAGAAGCTGCAAAAGCAACAGAGGTTGGAGGATATGAATCAGGGATTGATACCAGACCACGTAGGTAATACCAATAATAATATTAGTGGAGATGTAGAAGGAGAAGTGGAGACAATGGGCATTAAAACAACAGCAGTATCAAACAATAGCAATAATAAGAAGAAGAAGAAGAAGCAGGTACCACTAGCACTTGCATTCACTCCAAGCCCGGATCTTTCCAAATTAACAAATCCAGAAGCTAGATTAACAGAACCATTATCAGATGAAGCAGCAGTAGATATAGGAAGAACATTCACCTCACCACATGTATTCGAGATGATTGCCAGGGCCAGGAGGAAGGCTGGAGGGGCTATGTTCATACAGCATTTCCCTCATACATAGACAATTAATCTCATTCCTTTTTATAGTATTTTTTGACTTTTTAGATTTTAACAGTTGTTTAGAGCACGTAATAAGCATTCCATTTTTACAGTTGTTGCAATGCTTCCAAGTATCTATCAGGGAGGTGATCATTCACCATCTCTTGAAGTAGAAGTATCTTCTCAAAGCTCCTTCTATCTGCCTCTGCTACAATACATACCTTGGGAGTTGATTTACTACTACTTCTTGTGTTATCCGTACTGCCTTGCTGCTCCTTGTCTACAACTGTATCACTGGCCCCTTTCATGTTCACTGCCCCTCCTTCATTTGTATTCTTGTTCCTCGTAGTACCTCCTCCTCCATAATCAGTATCATTACCATTAGTATCTATTTCTTCATCTGGAGGGAATATCCATAATATCCTCCCTGGTGGATACAACGTCTCTGGACCTTCTGTACAGTAGTTACTATTATTATTGCTTTGTTGTTGTTGTTGTTGTTCCTCAGCAGCAGCAGTTGCCAATACAGCAGATGTAATGCCGGGAGCATCACTTCCTGTCATAATTACTGATACCAGATGACTCTCCTCCTCTACTTCCCCTTGTTGCTGCTGTTCTTGTCGTGTTAGAGCTTTCCAACTTTCTTCCCACCCAGCCACATCATCGTCCAGCTCATCACCATTACTGTTCTCCTCTTGTTCCCTGTCTCCAACAGGGTGTGAATGGAGGGCGCTAGAAGCAGTCTGCCTTCTCAGCTGCTCTTCTGGATCTTCTTCACTGTTAAGGTCAATGATTGGAATAATAGGAGCTTCAGCTGGAGTGAGTACGCTAGCCAAACCAAGCTCACTGTCCTTTGTAGCACTATCTGCTGCACGTTTCAGAGCCTTCCAGCTTCCTACTGTGCTATTACCTCCAATGCTTTTACCTGTACTACTGGGTGATAACGCTATAGTACCCAGGGCTGATGAAGATGCCGAAAACACTCTACTAAAAACCCTACGTAAATCATCAACAGCCTTATTTATAGTAGTCCGCACAGTACTAGCCTCTGCCATCTCAATAAACAGCTTCTCCACTGATGCAGCTGACAGATGAGGGATCACATCAGACCCCACTACCACTGATGTCACACTGTTACTGGCTACCTCTGCAAATGAATCAGACATGACTGCTGCTGATCCGAATGTTATACAAGTGACTGGTCCCAAGCCATGTGGGCCCTGTCCAACTGGCTCTTCATATGGTGCCTCTTCTATTTTTAATTCTGAAACATTAGTACCGGTACCATTAGAATCAGTACCAGTTGCAGTGGATTTAGGGGGCCTGGTAGCTGTAATGGCATCCTGTTCCAGTATCAAGGTAAGCAATGCAGCAGTGCCCCCTCCCATGCTGTGTCCAGTGATGAGGAGAGGCCACCCAGGGAACTTGCTTCCTGCTTCTTTCAACGAAGCATTGGTTGTACAGTGACAGTATGTGGCTCCTTGGAATATACCCTCATGAACTGTACCAGTGACTGCTTCTTCTTCTTCTTCTTCTTCTTCTTCTTCTTCTTCTTCTTCTTCTTCTTCTTCTTCTTCTTCTTCTTCTTCTTCTTCTTCTTCTTCTTCTTCTTCTTCTCTTCTTCTCTTCTTCTTCCTCATTTTCAAGTTCAGCGTTAGCTCCATTGGATGAGCAGATAAATCCGATAACAAATCCCCTACCTCCAACGATCCTCTAATAGCCAAAACAATGCACTGATTAGCTCTATCCACTGCTACATAATGTGTAGGTCTGTATACGGAATTATGCCAATGAGCAAAGATTATGTCCTCGGGAGATATCCCTGTCAGCGCAGCAACTGCTTCATTATTAGCTTCAACAGAAGCTCCAGCTACTGCATTGAATGTCAAGTTTTGCAAGGTTTGTAGTTTTATGTAGGCTTCCACTGAGGAGACGTGTCCAGCTTGCATGGCGAATCCGTAGGATGCTCTGGCATGTTGAGCTGCGCATAACAAGTCTTGCAGCAGTGTTCTTCCAGCCCTCAACCTGCTCAATGGAGTAGCGATAGACGAAGAATTATAGCTACTACTCTCTCCTTCTCCTTCTTCAATTGTATGATTGCCATCATCCTTCTCTAGAAAAGGCGGCGACGGAAACACTCTTCTTTTATACGCCTGGGCTCTCAACTCCTTGTACACTTCAGAATGCCTTCTTGCCAGTACTATTGGTGCAGTAGGATCAGACAACCAAGGGAGAAAGGACAGCAAGTTGCCTTGTTTCCTTGACAATGCATTGTAGATTAGTTTTAAGAAACCTTTAATGGCCTTCTTTTTTGTCATATCGTCAGTCTGACGGCTTCTAGATGTGATGGCAGCCAACAAGTCGGCAGATGTTTCTAGTGGGTTTCGGTTCACTGGATCCTCATTAATAGAGGTTGAGGGAGGAGGGGTGATGGTGGCTGGATCATCGATGTGCCTAGGCAAAGGGGGAATGCGTTCATGTAATAATTGTGCCGATGATGTGGTAGTAGTATCAAGATGTGTTTCTCTATTATTATTATTACTATTATTATTATTACTGCTGCTACTTCTTTGTTTTCTTATCCATAACCTCCTCCTGACACTATCCCCAAATCTCTGAGAAGATCTTCCTCCTGGTCTCTTGCTACCAAGATGTTGGAAAACAGTGCCATACTGCCAGCCTTCTGGGTCGGTAGCAGATGAGAGGCACACTTCCCAGCATCCTTCTTGTTGTTGTTGCTGCTGTTGTTCTTGGGGAAGAGAGAGGGTGAGAGAGGGTATGGGGTTGCCTTCTTCATCACTCCATGCAGGTCTATCAAGGAGAGCAAATGTGCCTTGCCAGGTGATGCCAAAGAAGCGTTGGTTTTCCCATACTTCTTCTACAACGGGAGGCGTCGGTGTCTTTGGTTCGGGCATGCTCTGAACAGGATGGTTTCTAGCTCGACCAGGCCGTTTTGATGAATTAGTGCTACCTCGAGATCTATAAGACACGTGTGAATGCGATGAAAGAGAGGTACAGTGTCGAATAGAGATAAATCTTGACTGCTTTGAAGTGATCAACAAAGAGGGAGACATTTATCCACACGTACTTATATTCATATATGTTACTGCAGTTGATTGCGACATGTTCATTCCAAGTATTGCATTGCAATATCGCTCATTCGCTTACACAGTGGAAACCTAAAGGAGGGACCCATGTCCTTCCTTCCAGCTCTCTCTCTCTCTTCACCCACGTTCACGCCTCCCTCGACCACTTCACCACCTCTTTCCACAACTCCATCTCTCCCTGGCTCTCACACGCCTCTTTAATATACTCCAACCTTTCTTCAGTCACTACATCAATAGCTATCATCTCATTTGTATCCCATCTAACCAATGCACTCACCACTCTATTCCCACCACCTCCATCCTCCTCCTCCTCCTCTTCTTGGCATGCTCGCCTCAACACAGCACACACCATGGCCTTTCTCTTGGCACTCACTTCAGTACCATCATTATTATACATCTTCAGTGCCAATCTGTGGATTATTATATCAGCAGCTATAGATTGTCTATCCAAACATAATGCCAAGGTCCCATCTTCAACCAATTTGAGATAATAAGCAACACTTTCTCCCTCTTCTCTTTCATTTTGAGCCCGAGGTGGATCAAGAAACACTGCTGCATCTGCAGCAGCTAGTTTGGATTCTGATAGATTATAGCCAGATATAGTGCAACAGGAATGGAGGCTAGGAAGAAGATGCAATGCTCTACTCTCAGCCAACATCACCAACACTTCCAACTGCACAGTAGCTGGTACATGTCTCCTCAACAATAATGCCACACATGCACCAAACAATGCATCCCCATAAGATGCTGACGCATATTGCGACACCAGTGACTGTGCTTCAGGAAGTGTCCACTCATCTTTCCTTTCTTGTTGTTTTAGATACTTAGGGTGGAACTGTAGCATCTTATACAGGCTCCACCTCACCAACTCATCTGTCCACAACCCAGACGTTATACTACCACCATCACCAACAATAGTACCACTACTGCTGGTGGTTTCACCAGGTCTGCAATCAAACACCAGCTGAACAGCTGACTTGACTACTGCGGCATTATCCATACTTTGCTTTATTGAGAATACATTATGATCATGGTGCATCATTGCCAAGGTGTAATACAGAGCATACCCTGCTGCTGCTGCTGCTGCTGCTGCTGCTGCTCTTGTACTTGATGATGTAGCAGGAACCCAAGGTATTTCTCCGACTGGCCAATCAGGGGATAATGGGAGTGATGATCCTTGAGGAGAGAGTGTGAGTGGTACCGGTAGCCTGGTCAGCATCAAGTTGCAATATTCATTTGATGCATCTACTACTGGTTTTGATTGAGAAGAAATTGTTTTAAATGTAGTAATATGTTGTTTTTCTTCTCGAACCATGCCTAGCCAAGTGGCAGCCCATCCAGTCATCAATGTCTTTGACATGGTATCAGCATCAACATCGGTGTTTTCTACATCCTGTTCTTTATGGGTATCAAATGGCGTTGTCAAGCTTGTACTACCACTGTACACATCTTTCACTACTCCATTAAGGTACTTGATAGCTGTTGGATGTGTCAGGATGGACAGTGCATGAAGCCCTGATTGGTCATCACCTGGTGGGAGAGTCAATAGTGCAGTTGCTGCCATAGTAATCGCCAGTTTTACTCTTCCCAACTGCTGCTTATCTTCTCTTTCTTCTTCTTCTTCTCCTCCTCCTCCTTGTGTGTGGCAGACGGTAGCAACAGTCATAGCAGTGATACTGAGCCAAGCAGCATGAAGAGCTAATCTAATAAGGGGGAGATGCGAGTTTATTATGACAAGGTCCCATGGCTGGAGAAGAGTCGCATCGAGGTCGTTGATCAATGCATGGCAGCATGGCAGGCCTTGGGTGGTGATGATGGTATCAAGAAGGTTCTGCATAGAAGAAGATGAGGAAGATGATGACGGTGTTGCTATCTTCCCAGACATGACTTGAAGGACACAAAGTGATACTACAATGCATGCCAGTGCATTCCTACTTCTACTGCTGCTGGCAACGCTATCACTACGACCATTCAGTGCTTTTTCAATACTGTCAGCAAAGCTGTTCAGCAGACACGTTTTATCTAATCTAGCCACTACACTGGGTATTGCATCCTTATTCTTAGAGCAATATACCTCAATATAACCCAATACAGCTGCTATACTTTCATATACTACTACTGCTGTTGCATCATCATCTGTCAGACCTGCATCGACTGTACCTATCACAGCTATGAGCTGTTGTTCTAAGCTTTGAACGGCCATTGTCAGAATAGACTCTGCACAATGAGCAGACATCATAACCCCAGCATGGCACAGCGCACCGGCTGTCAAATAGATTTCTCTCGTCACCTCCTCATGAGTGATAGCGGTAGTAGTAGTAGTAGCTGTGGTAGTAGTGAATAAAGTAGCAAGAGGACCGAATGCATCATCCATGGTTATTAAATGACAGTTATATGCAGCCATTACTCTCCATAATCTTAGTGCCTCCATACACTCCATATGCTGACCTGACACGTTGGAATGCTGGGGATTAGTCAGTAATAAGAGAGCATCCAGTACTGCCCTCCTTAAATTACTCCCATCGTCATCACTGAAGAAGAGAGAAATGCAATTCCGTTGTGAAGACTGAGCAAGAAGACGAACCATCCTGAGACACCTCTCACCTCTCTTTCCCCCCTTCTCCTCCTCCTTCTTCCCCCTACTACTGAGTAATTGCAGCAGCACTTCCTTCATGCCAGCGGTATTAATAACAGATCTACACACTTCTCTACCTGCCATGGCACATGCCAATAATAATTCTATAATAGCATCTATTGACCCTGGTGCTTGTAATGTCAGGTACACATACACTATCCTGGAGAGAAGGTTCATATTGAGCAGGCCACCCAGTGGGTCAACCTTGCCCACTTGCCTTTCATCCACCTCTTCTCCTCCTCCTCCTCCTCCTCCTTCTTCTTCATTGATATGTTGTAGATGAGTGTCTATTGGGGCAGCTACCCAAGGTGCAGCTGCATGTGGACGTTGTAGATGTCTTAACGGTACACCGGGCCATCCCCCTAGACCCCAAGGCAGGCAGTCAATACTCTTGTTATTATTGTTATTGTTATTATTATTATTATTATTAGTAGTAGTAGTGGTAGTAGTGTATGGGGTAAATAGGGCAGCAAGAGCTTCAGCAGCACTGGATACCACATTCAAGTTGTTATCGTCAAATGCTACTCTCAGTCGAGTGACTAGACTCTCTTCATGCAAAGCATGGTGCCACACATCTTCCCGTTTCAATTTATTATTCAACCGTTTCATTACTATCTCTTCACCATCCCCACTTTCACATGTATTATTATTTCTTCTATTAATATTATGGCCAGCTGGGTGAGATCTAAGCACAACAGCTTTTATTAGGCGCAACGCCAGTACTCGTTGTTGAGGTACAGTACTTCTTGCCAGTAGGGAAGCTTCACTCACAGTGTATCCGCTAGGTAGGATGCCTTCATCAGTTCTCAATACATCCCTCCTTACTACTGACTGCTTACTACCATACATACTGCAACTTGTAGATGTGTTTGGTTCAGTATCAGCAGCAAGGCCAACAATGTGGCCATCTATGTCGTACCGTACCCTGGATGCCAAGCTCTTTTTCGAAAACCCTCCTTGGTTTTGTTGTTGTTTTGGCGTCGTTGCTGTTGGTGCTGTTGGTGTTGGCGGTGGTGATGCCAGGCACGGGTAGGTCTCCTTATTGTTGATTACAGGAGCAGATAATAATGGATTTGATATTGCTGATGCTTTCACTGGATTTTGTTGTTGTTGCTGCTGCTGCTGCTGTTTACGTGTATGCTTGAGGAAGTGTATGGTCTTGGGATCCAGTTTAGACAGCAGCTCCATCTGTGCTTGTGCTATTTCTTCTTGAGACATTGCCTCTAATGCTTGTCTGTTTTCTTCATTTATTGAAGATGCCAATTTATCTTCTTCTCTCTGTAGAATATTCTGGGTAGAAGTAGTAGTGGTGGTAATAGTGGTATGATTGCTGTTGATATTAGTAGTAGTAGCTGGAGCAACAGGGATAGTTTTACGTTGACGTCCGAGAGCAAATTTGGAGGCCCTTCTATGAACTGCTTCTGGAAATGGAGCTGACGTTGTTGATGGTTTAGTTGGTGCAGTGATTGGATTGGATGTGGTGGGAGATCTTTCAACAACATCTCCCAGGAAAACGCCTGCCTGGGAGTCTTGAGGTGGAGGGTGATTGTTGGCGGAGGACGGGGGAGGAACATCGTCGGATGGCTTGTTTGTAGAAGGTTCACGAGTGATCCTTGTGACTGACGCCGATGGTCTGCTATGAGAGATCTTCATACGTTCTTGGAGATGAAGCAACTCCAATTCATCGTCAACTTGACGTTCATCTTGGATTTTTGACATCTTTTACCCAATCGCTTGCACAGTGACAACAGCTGGCTGGCTATCTGTCGGCGTACTGATGGATTGGTTTCAATAGAGCGTGATTTTATACATGTATTGAGTCTATAGGGGTTACTGATGTGAGTTGCAGCCGTTTTGTTTTTCAATTTCAGTGGAGCACCAAAAATTAAGGGGGGAAAACTGCCTGGTGGCACTATAAACTGAGTTTATGTAGCAATTAGAGCGACATAATGAATGTTGTATGATAAACTAGCAGTTATTACTACTCATTGTATTCATTGTGTGCACTATATCAAGGTATCTTACCCCAGTTCATGTGTGCAGCATCTTTGATCAGTTTGATCAGTTTCAAATTAACTTCCATTTTCAGGGCAATCTCGTCCTAAGAGCCACCTCGTACACACCCTAATAGGATCAATCAGCTGTAGCGATATTTAAAATGTCACAACCAGCAGCTGCAGCAGCCAATGCTGATCAAGCTGCCGCTGGTGGCAACCGTCAACAAGGAGGCATTGGCTCCTTCATCCAATCCATGATCCGCATGCTCCTCATGTACCAACTCTTCAAATGGTTCACTGGAAGTGGCACTCCAAAAGGTGCCGTTCCAGGTTCCAAAGGAGGAGTCGGAGTCACCTCAAAGCTCGCCATTGCCCCCAAATTCCTCAAAAACCACCCCTTTGACGTCCATTTCTACATCTCAGAGCAGGCTGAGTGGTTTGATGCAGTTGCTCAGGGCACAGATCCAGTCTGGTACCTCTCAGATATCCCTCTGGCAGATCAAACCGTAGATTTACAGAAGAACATACAGTACACACCATCTGAGCTGGTTCAGACGAATGGCAGTGTGTATGTCCACGCTGTCTTCACTCCTCCAGGGGCTTCCCCCTCCGCTGCCGAGGACGATTTCGATCCCAGTGCCACCTTTGGACGAACCTCTCCTTTGAATATCTACCTCAAGAAACCTAAATCTAAGGAAGGTGTGCATTTGTTGGGTGGAAAGAATGCTACTACTACTATAGATGGAGAAGCATCAGGTGAAGACAACGTCATAAAAGAAGATGATAAAGAAGAAGAAGATGAAGACACTCAAAGACCCATCTTGTCCTATCTTAAACCAAACATCACTCTGACTATGGTAGACGATTTCGGTACCATCCCCTCCCCCATTCCTCCCCACCTAGCCAAACTCCTCAATATCGACCAAGTAGGTGGAGGCAAGTCCTACTGGCCTCACACATGGTACAATGATTTCTGGCTGCTCAGGGACCACTTGGTACCAATTAACAACACCGTCACAACCGTCACCCTCCACCTCTCTCTCCACTCTCTCCCATCATGGAAATATGCCCTTTATTCCTCAATGGACCAGAGTTTCAGCATGCAGCAGAGCTTTGGAGCTATGGGAGAAGGGGAGAGTGATGATATCAAGAGAATATTCTTGGAGGGCAATCCCTGGTTGCTCGGGGTGACGGTGTGTGTCTCAACGCTGCACTCTGTCTTTGACGCGCTGGCTTTCAAGAATGACATTGGATTCTGGAAGGACAATAAATCAATGAAAGGATTATCTGCTAGATCTATATTGATTAATGCAGCCTGTCAATTGATTATTTTCTTCTACTTGTTGGATAATGAGACGTCAATTGTGGTGTTGGCTTCTGCTGGTATAGGGACCCTCATTGAATTTTGGAAGGTCACCAAGGCTATGGACGTCAAGCTTGCCAGATGTCCACCTGGATCAAAGCTGCCATACAAGCTCACTATTAAAGACAGAGCATCCTACACATCTAGTAAAACGGCAGAATACGATGCGACTGCCATGCAGTACTTGAGCTACGCCTTGTACCCACTGGTAGCTGGTTATGGTGTGTATAGCTTGGTGTACCAAACACACAAGTCCTGGTACTCTTGGGTTCTTTACACATTAGTAGGAGCCGTGTATGCATTTGGATTCATATTAATGTGTCCTCAGTTGTATTTGAATTACAAACTGAAGAGTGTAGCTCACTTGCCTTGGAGGCAGATGACGTACAAGTTTTTGAATACCATTATTGATGATTTGTTTGCGTTTGTCATCAAGATGCCATTGTTGCATAGGTTGTCTGTCTTTAGGGATGATCTTATCTTTTTGATTTATATATATCAGAGGTGGATATATAGGGTTGATAAATCTAGGCCTAATGAGTTTGGTTATGCTGAGGAGCAGGAGGAAGAAGAAGAGAAGAAGGAGGAGAAGAAAGAGGGACGTGCGAGCGGATCTTCTGATAAGAAGGAAGAAGAGAAAGAGACTAAAAAGGATAAGTAGACTATATAAAGTATTGTTCTGTGGGAATTGTAATGACCCTTGTGGAAGAATAGAAGAAAGTTTGTGTGTGTGTGTGTGTGTGCGTGTGTGTGTGTGAAAGAGATAGCAACTTTGTTGACATGAGAAGACTGGTCTGTCGGAGAGCGTATTCAACCATAGACAGATACCAGCATCTGCAAAAAGGAATATTTGGAATAGCACCAAACTGGCCAATAAAAACTAACGATGGTGATATCCTCATCGTATTTGATAGGAATATCATTGCGATATTGAATTATCGCACGTTGGTCTGACATCCATTCCAAGGTTGACATCTTCATGATCACCAAAGGTCCTACTTTGTGCCACAAGGCTCCTGATTTCAGTCTCCAAAAAGAAAACAGCGATCATATCAACGCTATGGAAGACAAAAATCATGTTTATAGCTCCGATAACACCATGGAAAGGCTTCCTAGCACCATTTCTGAACCTGGAGTCGAACGTCAGGTGAGGAGAAACCCCTCTCTCCTTCCCCTCTTCTTTTTGTGTCAAATTTGCTCCATCTCACCTTTCTTCCCTCTTTCTCCTTACTAAATAGGAAAATATGCATACTGCAGATCCCCCCCATTGGGAACACCAACATCACCACCACCATCAACACGACCATGCGGGCAGAAGCAGAGGGTCCAGTCCAGAA
>Ga0209986_10002862_pt1 | contig 15436 bp, 13 predicted proteins | sample BlataG_FD_183168 | JGI IMG/M metagenome (GOLD analysis project Ga0209986, IMG submission 183168) | Deep subsurface microbial communities from Black Sea to uncover new lineages of life (NeLLi) - Black_00105 metaG (SPAdes) (version 2) | ecosystem: Environmental > Aquatic > Marine > Oceanic >...
GGTTTTGCCTGTATCACGTTTTGCCAGTTCAGCAGCCAGTTTCACCCTTTGTGATTCGCCTCCTGAAAGGGTTGTAGAAGGCTGTCCCAATCTCACATAACCTAAACCAACGTCCTGAAGTGTTTTGAGCTTATGGTTGATAAAATGTATATTTTCAAAAAATTCAACTGCCTGGTTGATCGTAAAATTCAATACATCACTAATTGATTTACCTTTGTATTTAACCTCAAGCGTTTCACGGTTATACCGTTTGCCGTTACATTCTTTACATTTTACATATACATCGGGTAAAAAATTCATTTCAATGGTCTTTACACCGGCTCCCTGGCAGCCTTCGCATCTACCCCCTTTCACATTGAAGGAAAAGCGGCCGGCTTTATACCCACGTATTTTTGCTTCAGAAGTTTGTTCAAATAGTTTTCTTATGTCAGAAAAAACACCGGTATATGTTGCAGGGTTGGATCTTGGTGTTCTGCCAAGAGGAGACTGGTTAACTTCGATAACCTTATCAATATATTCAACTCCTTCGAGCTTTTCATAAGGCAAGGGTGTTATTTTCGATTTATAGAAGTGTCTTGATAAAATGGGATGTAAGGTTTGGTTAACCAAAGAGGATTTTCCGCTCCCTGAAACTCCCGTAATACAGATAAAATTCCCGACAGGAAATCTGGCGTTGATATGTTTAAGATTATTACCGGATGCCCCTTTTAAAACCAGGAATTTTCCGTTCAGCTCACGCCGTTTTTCAGGCACTTTAATTTCCAATTTGCGGGTTAAGTACTCTGCCGTCAGGGTACCGGATTTTCTTATTTCTCCGGGCGAGCCCTGTGCAACAATCTCTCCACCATGCCGTCCTGCCATTGGTCCCATATCAATTACGTGATCCGAGGCGAGAATCATTTCTTTATCGTGTTCAACAACAATAATCGAGTTACCTGCATCCCTTAATTGTTTTAAGGCTCTAATCAGCCTGTGATTATCGCGTTGATGAAGTCCAATGCTGGGTTCATCCAGGATATACAATACATTTACCAATTGGGACCCTATTTGGGTTGCCAGGCGTATTCTCTGGCTTTCACCCCCGGAAAGACTTCTTGCTGTTCTGTCAAGAGAAAGATAATTTAGCCCTACATTCATCAGAAATTTTAGCCTGGAACGAATTTCTTTTAGAATTTCAGAAGCGATCAATCTTTGCTTTTCTGACAATTGGTCTTCGATGGTTTCGAAACATTCAAACAATTCGCCAATGTCCATGTGTGACAACTCGGCAATATTCTTTCCATTAATTCTAAAAGACAGTGTTTCCTTCTTCAACCTGTCGCCTTTACACTCCGTGCAGATAGTCTGTTTAATATAATGATCCGACCATCTTCGATTCCGTTTTGAACCATTTTCAATGGATTGGTTTGCAACATAGTTTATTATACCTTCGAAACTCAGGAAATAATCAGTTGATGCCCCGAGCGGGGTATTCAATAATTTAAACGACTCCTCTGAACCATGTAAAATAGTATGAAGTGCCTCCCGGGGAATTTCATTTATAGGTTTATTAAGTGAAAAATTTTGTTTACGGGCAATTGCCTCGAGTTGCCAGAAAATAAGTGAATTTTTATAGGATCCTAACGGAACGATACCGCCACTTTTAATGCTTAAACCCCTATCAGGTATGATCTTTTCAACATCAACTTCATTAATCGTACCCAATCCATTACACCTATGGCAAGCACCCTGGGGTGAGTTAAAGGAAAAAGTAAAAGGTGCAGGTTCGTTATACGATATGCCGGTTGTGGGGCACATCAGCGACCGGCTGAAGTACCTTATTTCCCCGGCATCTTTATCCAACAGCATAATAACTCCTTTCCCATGATCCATCGCTGTTTTAACAGATTCCCGTAATCTGTTGTCATTATGAAGATCAACTAAAACTCTATCAATAACCATTTCAATATGATGAGTTTTATACCGGTCAACCCTGAGGCCATATGCCAATTCAGTAATTTTACCATCGATGCGGACATGTAAAAATCCTTTTCGCCTGATCTGTTCAAATAATTCTTTATAATGCCCTTTCCTTCCCTTTACAACCGGAGCCAAAATAATTATTTTTTTATTAAAATATTCTTCTTTTATAATTTGTATAATTTGCTCATCGGTATATCTTACCATTCTTTCCCCGGTTTCATATGAATAAGCAACAGCTGCACGGGCAAACAATAAACGCAGGAAATCGTATATTTCAGTAATGGTACCAACGGTTGATCTTGGATTTTTATTTGTGGTCTTCTGTTCGATTGAAATAACCGGGCTTAATCCTGTAATTTTATCTACCTCGGGGCGTTCCATACCACCTAAAAACTGTCTGGCATAGGCTGACAAGGTTTCCATATACCTTCGCTGGCCTTCAGCATAAATGGTATCAAAAGCCAGGGAGGATTTGCCGCTTCCACTTAAACCCGTAATTACAGTAAATTTATTCCGGGGGATGGTAACATCGATATTTTTCAGATTATGAACGCGTGCTCCCAAAACATTAATCCATTCTGATTCCGGAAGTCCGGTACCTGAACCAGTATCTTTACTCAATTCTGCCTTTCTGTTTTCTTTTATTTTACCGGACATTTCCGTAATATCGGGTTCTTGTTCCTTTTTGAGGTATTGTAAGAACATAGCTTCGCAAATTAATTAAAAAATGTAATAATTTGGAATTATACTACTAATTTTGATTTTTCTCCAAGGCTAAGGCTAAGTGAGGTAAGAGGGTTTAGAAATTTAGGGCATAAATAATAAAAGATGGCATACAAAGATTTTACAGAGATGCCTGCCCCGTGAAATATTGCTTTGCAATTTCACAGGGCCTGTATGGCAACTTAACCCCGATACCCGATAGCTATCGGGTATCGGGACGATCTCATGAACGAAGTGAATAATAAATTTCGATACGTCAAGTTAGTGATACGTAACAAACCGGAAATTTTAGAAATCATAACTCAAACCGGAAAAGATTCCGATTGAATATGGATGTGTAAGGAGTAAAGTCCGCTTATTTACCGAATTCAAATAATACTTAAAGGTAGGTTCCAAATTAAGTGACAGTTTCTTACTTAGCCCGTATTCAAAACTCATTCCAAAAGTGCTGCTAAAGTTAAACGTATAAATATCAGTGGTTCTTCCAATGGAAATTTTTTCATCATCGAGCCATATAAAAGCTTTATTCCCCATTAGGAAGTTTGTGCTAAAACCACCCAGCACCTGGAAATCCATTTTTTTATCAATAAGCTTGTATTTGAAGACCAGGGGTATTTCCAGATATTCAAAATTCTGTACGATATCAGCGTTGACTGGTTTAATATTCGGTAATTGTTTGGGAGTAATAATAGGAAAAACCCGGTTGGTTTTTTTATCAGCAAAAGTTACATCGGGTAAAGTTGACTCTATTTCACCGGTAGAATTTTTTATTATATAAACGCCTTCCTGATTGGCAACTGATCCATTGGGGTAAAACAGAATTTCATTGATCCTCTGGCCCATTCTGGAATAGTAGATCCCTGAATGAATGGATAACCGGTTTCTTGGTGTGAACTGAACATTTACACCTCCAGAAAACGCCAACAAAGCATCTTCCAGGTTATTATATGATTCTTTTAAACTTTCAGACCTGCTTTGGATAATGTCCCTGAATGTATAAACCGGTGAAAACTGGCCTCCTACTGACCAGTGGGAGATATTTGTTATCAACTCCGTGTTCTCTGATTCAGTTAAATAACCGGAATAAGATTCCTCTTCCTTTGCCTGGCGAAGAGCCAGTGAATAATTGACCTTTAGTGGTTTGTAAAGAGTAAACGGTTTAATTTGGGTTAATCTTGCCTGCCTTTCTCCGAAACTTATTCCTGTTTCAGATTCTGTATCGGTTTTATTTTGGCCGCTGATCTTGAATAAGCCGGGTGTAGACAAGTCTGTAATGTTTTGAACTTTCTGATTATCAACTTGTATAGAGGTGCTTTCTAACCGTGTTAATTTTAACGCTTGTATTGTTTTCTCAGGTCCCAATTCAGTGATTTGCTGATTTTCGGTTGACAGATCGGATTTTTCCGGTAGTATTTTCTGAATGGGAGCAACCGGATTGGGTTTTATAAGGTTCGCTTGTTGTTCCTGATAAGGCTTAACATTTTCGGCAAGTTCATCCGGTTTAGTCCTGAAGAATAATAAAGCTGATCCGGCAAGAATAAAAAAGACTAATGAGGCAGCGGCCATATAGTATATTACAGGTATTTTTTTCTTTCCGGTTTGTATGCTGCTTCTAATACCTTCCCATACATTTACAGGTGGATTAACCTCAATATCACTTAATCCTGCTCTGAATAATTTATCGATATTTGAATTCTCAAGTATCATGAAACCACATTATTGGCAATCTTGCTATAGTGAAAAATTTTTTCCTGAAGAATCGTCCTTGCCCGTGATAGATTTGACTTGGATGTTCCTTCAGAGATATTTAATAAAACACTTATTTCTTTATGTGAATACCCTTCAATCGCATAGAGGTTAAATACCATACGGTATTTGGGAGACAAGTCATGAATTAATTTCATGAGCTCCTGGGCTGACAAATCGTCAACTACATCAACTTCAAATATTTCCTCTCTTTTTTCAATCTCATCATCAATCCTGGCAAAATAATGTTTATCACGGTATTTCTCCAGGGCGGTATTAATCATAATCCGCCTGATCCACCTTTCGAAAGAACCTTTCTGATTATATTGATTCAGGTTAGTAAAAACACGTATAAATCCCTCCTGTAAAATGTCTTTGGCTTCTTCGTATTCATTTGTATACCGAAGGCATAGCCCAAACATTTTTGCGGAGAACGTGTTATACAAAACTTCCTGAGCTTCAGCGTTCCCGTCGAGGCATCCCTGAATAATACCGGATAGACTTTTTGCCAATTTTATTGATAAATTTCCCGATTTATTACATAGTAAAATTACTAATAAAATTAACCGGACAAAAAGCTTACCAATATATTTTTTAAAGAACCTTTAAACTATAGATGAAAAAACAAGTCAAAAGGTTGCGTTTACAACAAAACAGAAAAAACCTGAAAACAGACGCAACCATTTTGATAAAAAAATAATCTTATAATAATACGTGTTCTGGTAAATTAAATTAACTTGTTGAAATCGCTTCATAATAAATAATTTCAGATTAGATTTGCAACGTTAACACTGTTAACTCATTTTTACTCAACATTTGTTTATATGTCCGGTCTTTCAGTAGTAATCATAACATATAACGAGCAAGAGAACATCGAACGGTGCCTGTTATCAGTCCAGGATATTGCCGATGAAATTTTGATAGTAGATTCGTACTCTACCGACCGGACGGAAGAAATTTGCAACGGACATAACGTAAGGTTTATCCGGCACAAATTTGAAGGGCATATTGAACAGAAAAACTGGGCTTTCGACCGGACAAAATATAACCGTGTATTATCTGTTGATGCAGACGAGGAGCTTTCAGAACAATTGATTCGTTCAATAAAAAAGGTCAAAAAGGATTGGAAGTACGATGGCTATTATTTTAACCGGTTAAACAACTATTGTGGTAAATGGATCCGGTTTGGAGGCTGGTACCCGGATAAAAAACTCCGGCTTGTGGATAAACATAAAGGTGCCTGGGGGGGTGTAAATCCTCACGACAGATTTGAGCTTTACAACGGAAGTGAGAGGTGTCATTTGAATGGAAACCTATATCACTATTCCTACAAATCCATTCCTCATCATATGGAGCAAATCAACAAGTATTCAAATATTTTTGCCATGGCACATCACAAAGAGGGAAGAACATCATCATATCTCAATATTATAGGAAATCCGACATGGAAATTTTTCCGTAATTATTTCTTACGGTTTGGCTTCCTGGATGGGTTTTTGGGTTTGGTGGTAAATTTCAATATTGCCTACGAAACATTCCTTAAATATGTGAAACTCAGGCAAATGAATAAGGAGTTCACGAACAGGATAAAATTACGTTCAGCTTATTCATTTTTCCCAAAATCAAAGATTCAAAACAACAAAATCAAGGCAAAGAAAGAACATAGCTTCGCAAAGTAATTAAAAAAGCAATATTTGATTGATATTTTATACTAATTTTGGTTATTCACAAAGGCTAAGGCTGAGGCTAAGGCTAAGTAAGATAAAAGATTTTAGGATTTTAAGAAATTATTATTTGAAATGATATATAAAAGAGAAAACATAGAAAAACATAATAATTAATATAAAGTGAAGAAAATAGGAAAAGTATGTCATAAAGACAATAAAATAAGTCTAAATGAAGGCTAAAAGGTTAATATGTGCAGTTAAAAACCTTAGCCTTAGCCTCAGCCTTAGCCTTTTATAAGATAAGTTTTATTCCATACACATAACTTATTGTAAATCAATAAACAATTTTAAAATTCCGATACATATAAATTGTCCATTTCCATCATGAAAAATCCCTTTATAAGAAATTCTACCAACGGAATACATTTTGACTTAGGCATTTTCATTATCTTTCTAATTGTTACAATCATCTTTATTATTGCTCTTATCCATGCTATAAAAACAGGGTCCCTTTCGATACTAAGAATCTGATTCAATTTATTATTGTCTATTGATAATTGAAGCCCTTCGGGGAGATTTAAAAACATTAATTGACCTAATTGCTCTAATTAGAGTTTATCCATAAAGTCGGCAAGTTTTGGTTAAACTGAATATCGAACAAGGAACGCTGATTTTAGATTTCTGATTCTTAATAACTTCCTAAATCAAAAATCGTTAATCCTTGTTCATTATTCAAATATTTTGAGTCTACAGACAAGCACTAAATAATCTAAAAAATGACCAAGTCACAATTCACTAAAATTTAGATGTTAGAATTTTGGATTTGATTAGGTCATCCGACAGCTGTTGGATAGAGTAATTATGCCTGCCAAAGGCATTCCTTAGGAAAAGGCATCTCTTAGGGAGAAATTGAATTATCGATACCGCCCGTGCGGGAGTAAGTTTTATTTAGTAAGCACCTGGGATTGTTACCGGAATTTAATGAATGAATGGTTTAAAAAACCGAATAAATTTTTCATGCGGAACAGACACACAAATCCTGGAATATCTGCTAGCCTCCTTTTTATTATCGCGGGTGAAAAAACTTAAGGAAACGCTGCCTATATATTTGTCTAATAGTTCTTCCTCTGTCTTATTTACGATTACAAAGATACCTTTGGGAGCCGACTCCTTGTAAAACTTTTCAGCCAGTAGTTTATGTTTCTTTAAAAATTGGATGTTCAATTCAATATCATGAATGGTTTTCCGTTTAAAATCTTCAACCGCCTTCTTTCCTTCTTTGGAAGTTAAAAGCTGGTATACCAATTGTTGTGCAAAAGCATTAACTCCATTATTTATATACAAAATACGTATCCCAAATTCTTCATTAAATTCCTTGTTTACAGAATGAACAAAACCAAGACGCTGACCACTTAATCCTACTGATTTACTAAAACTTTCTACAATAATAACCTGGTCTAGTTTGAGCAATTCCTGATGCATTTTGTCCGAATCATCATAAAAAACTCTTCTGTACGGAGAGTCAAAAACCACAACCGTCCCCGAATTATTTAATTTGCGGACCAATTCCAATATGTTCACATCTGCATGTTTATCACCAAGGGGATTGTTAGGATCGCAGATGATCACTGCAGCATCTTTAATATTTTCATCATTCCCGCTGAGCTCTTTAAACGACTGATAAACTTCATATTCCTTGTTTCTTATCTTTAAGATATGGGCATACGCACCCCAGTAATAAGAAGGTAAATAAATGGTTTTGATGTCCAAAGTCTGAAAAATCAGATCCAATCCGCTCATCCCCCCGGCAGTAATAGTGATATTCCCTGGAATAGTCTTGTTATCGAAAAATACTTTGTTTATTGCTTCCTTTAATTCAAACATACCGGAATTGGGTGGATAAACCTGGATTGTATCCGAGTTAAAATCAATATTCCGGACTACCTGAGACAAATCGATAGGACATACTGCATTGATGCCCCTGTTAAGATAGAGATACTCTTTTCCTGTTTCTTTACTTAATTGTTTGATTTTCTCACCAATGCCTACGATGGCTGAAAAGCGGGCTCCGCTATGGTTTATTTTCATATAAATGTGATATTAAAATTAAACATAAAAATTTTCTGAAGCTTTCAAAAGTCTCTTTTTGATTTTCAAGTTAATTGTTATTTGTTATAGGTTATAAGTTATATGGAGTAATTTTCTTTTGTGATCTTGTAATTTGAACTTATCCCAAAGGGATGCCTGCCCCTGTGAAATATGGAATATTCATTTCACGGGGCCTGTGTCAAAACAATTAACCTATAACCGTTAACTTATAACTTTTAACATATAACGTATAACATCCTGTTTCTTTCTCTCTCGACACACTGATTAGTTACAAATGAATCGCTTCGCCATACGCAGCCGCAGCAGCTTCCACGATGGCTTCGGACATAGTAGGATGAGGATGAATCGTTTTAATCATCTCATGGCCGGTTGTTTCAAGTTTCCTTGCAACAACTATTTCTGCTATCATTTCCGTCACACTCGCACCTATCATATGTCCGCCAATTAATTCACCATACCCGGATTCGAAAATCAGCTTGACGAATCCATCTTTATGCCCGGACGCACTGGCTTTACCTGAAGCAGTGAACGGAAACTTACCCACTTTTATATCATAGCCTGCTTCTTTAGCAGCTTTTTCCGTTAATCCAACGGATGCCACTTCAGGATAGGTATAAGTGCAAGCCGGAACATTACTGTAATCCAATGGTTGAGGATTCAAACCGGCTATCTTTTCTACACAGATAATACCTTCTGCAGAAGCAACATGAGCCAGGGCAGGACCATGAACAATGTCTCCGATTGCATAAATGGATTCTGCATTGGTTCGATAATAATCATCCACTTTTACTTTTCCATTTTCCAGTTCGATCTTCATTTCTTCAATGCCTATCCCTTCAAGATTTGGAATAATTCCAACCGAAGCCAGAACAATATCAGCTTCATGATCTTCAACTCCTCTTGTCGTTTTAATTTTCACCTTGTTTTTCTCTCCGGCAATGTCCACCGATTCAACGGTCGAATTGGTTAAAACCTTAATTCCTGCTTTTTTAAATGCCCTTCCCAACTGCTTTGACACTTCTTCATCTTCAAGGGGAACAACATTGGGCAATAATTCTACTAATGTTACCCCGGTTCCCATCGAATTGTAGAAATATGCAAATTCACTCCCAATGCTCCCTGATCCGACCACTACCATAGTTTTTGGTAAATCCTGCAATGTCAAGGCCTCCCTGTATCCAATAATCTTTTTGCCATCTATTTTCAGGTTAGGTAGTTCGCGTGACCGGGCGCCTGTTGCCAAAACAATATTTTTAGCAGAATACTGCTCCTTTTTCCCATTGTTGTTCTCAACCTCAACTGTCGTATTACCTGTAACTTTCCCGGAACCCTGAATATGGTCAATTTTATTCTTCTTGAAAAGAAATTGGATACCTTTGCTCATCCCGTTTGCTACTTCACGGCTCCGGTTAATTACCTTTTTAAAGTCAGGTTCAATTTCCCCTTTTATATTAATACCATAATCGCCTGATTGTTTAAGGCAGTCGAAGACCTGGGCGCTTTTTAATAAAGATTTTGCCGGAATACAACCCCAGTTAAGACAAACACCTCCCAATTCAGCTTTTTCAGCAACTCCAACTTTCATACCCAATTGTGAAGCCCTGATTGCAGCAACATAACCACCCGGACCACTACCTATAATTATAATGTCATAATTCATCGTCAAATCGTTTTTGTAATCTGAAAAATTATCTACAGGACTGAGACAATTTTTTCAGGAAGTTATAAGTTAGTCCCGAAAAACAAGATTACAAAAATAATCTATTTTTCGTAAATCAGTTTTTTGAATCCATTTGTGCAGAACGATACATGTCAGACGACTCGCCTGCCATGTCCAATTCTCCGGTAATGGAGAGTTGAACCGGCATAACTGCTAAGGCAGGTAAACAAACCTGTTGCAGTTGTCTGACGAGTTTAACAAATTCTGTTGAAATTTTACTATTTTTAATTTTAGTTCATTTTAGCCATTTCTAATTTTAGGCATTTTAGGCATTTCTAATTTTAGGCATTTTAGGCATTTCTAATTTTAGGCATTTTAGGCATTAATTTTAAGTATTTCACATTTTAATAATCTTTTGTATTAAAAAAATTAACCGTACCAATGGATACTGGTTCAGAATCACGATTAAAAAAATTCCAGGAGTTTATCGGCCCGGAAGTGGAAATCAGCAAATTCATACACCAAACGCCCACCGGGGAACTTGCTGATCTGATTATTCGTGATGGGTTTGAATTTGAAAATCATTTAATGCATACAACCGACCAGATTTCCGGCTTTGATATTGTTGAATTAAATTACTTTCTGATGATCCGCAGGAATTATGGTCATTATACCGTTGTAATTGAAATTGCCGATGAAATCATAAATGAATATACACGCAGGCTTAAAAATACACGTTTTCATTTTTCCGAAGTATTAAGCAAGGGGCATCCCCGGATCAGTGATGATGATAGTCCGGTTTACAAACTTCCGGAACAATTTATAAAGGGATATTTCAATCAGAGTACTCTGGAAAGTGTTTACAATCCTAAGTTTGATCCGTATTACAAGTCACCACAATTTGAGATAAACCTTAATACACTTCTTTCCTCTTCAGACTAAATCCGGAAGTGAAATACGGAACGCTGATTTTCATGATTATTATGATCACTATGATAAAAAATCTACGAAAATCATAAAGACCATAACCTGCCTGGGTGCTATTTTATAGAACGCAGATTGTAACAGGTATTAACGGACGCTTCCGCCATAATTATTCCACTTCTGATTTTATCAACTTCTCAATCCTGGTAATGAAATCCTTCATATCTGTGTACATTGCTAATACATCTTCTTTCTCAAACTCAATAAATGGTGCATAATCTCCATCCGTTCTGTTTTTGAATGTATCTCTTAATATTTTTCCATACTTGAGGGAAATCAGATTTCCCCTGACAAATTCCCCGTTGAACCAACCTATTAATTGTAAATGCTTAGAGGTCTGAAAATTATGCTTTTAAGCCAATGCAATTAAAGAGTAATAAATTCCATAATATATTCTGTTTACAGCAATTTTTAACAGATCATTTTCAATCAACTTATTTACTTCCTTAATTGTCTCTTTTGCTTGTTCCAGCCTGTATTTTATCAGGGCACTTTTATCCCGGTCATTGATCATGCGTGATATCCTTCTTTTAATGCATTAGAAAAAATGGGATGTTTCCCGCGGATACTATTTTTCAATTCGTGTTGTGATATTATTTGGGTATCGAGGAAAATATTATATTTCAAATCAATATCATAACACAAATCATTAATTTTTCTTTTTAATTTCCAATTATAATCATTTTTTAAAACGATCAATACATCAAAATCAGAGTTATCCGAGGCAGTTCCTTTAAGTTGGGAACCAAACAAAATAATATCCGAAACATTATCTCCAAGATTCCTGATTAACAAATCTTTTAATTCCTTTATGATTAATTTATTATCCATATTCAAATAATCTTTAATTCAAAGATAGGTAAATTCGGAAATATATTACGAGTTTGTTTTTTTAAACTTACCTTACTCGTTAAACGACTATAGTCGTCTGACGAGTAATTTAGGCAATTTTAAGCCTGTTCTTGGTATTTAATTAGCAATATTAAGCTTAATTTTGCTATTATATTTGAATTTCTAGCTTGCCGTAGGAATTTAATTCAAACTCTTCCGGATTTTACAAATGCTTAAAAAAAATTTGGCTTAAAGGCTTATCGGTGTCAACAACTCGTACCCCGACTTCAGCCCAGGTTATGCCACAGGCATCCCTTTGGGACGAGTTGAGTTAATTAATCCAGTAATTCTGAAATTTTTGCCCTGAGGTCTTCGCCCCGGAGATTCCTGGCTATTATTATTCCTTCCCTGTCTAAAATGAAGTTCGAGGGAATGGAAAAAACGGCATACATTTGTGATACTTCGTTATTCCAGTACTTCAAATCGGAGACCTGGGTGTCCAAGTTAATCCGTCATCTTTAATTGCCTTTAACCATCTTTCCCTGTCCTTGTCAAGAGATACTCCCAAGACATCAAATCCTTTTTTATTATAGTCGTTATATACTGCAACAACATTTGGATTTTCGGCCCGGCAGGGGCCACACCAGGCTGCCCGGAAATCGATCAGCAGGTAGTTCCCAAAAAGTGAAGATAAAGTGACGGGATGACCTGAAGTGTCATTTTGCGTAAAATCAGGAGCAGGCTGCCCAATAGCAACTTTTTTCAGTTTTATAGTTTACCAAAATAACCTTCAAGTAGTTTTTTAGCAGCAACAAACGGACTTAGGTTTCTTTCCAGAACTTCCTTCTCAATTTCCGGAAGGTTTTCTTTAATATCAGAATGATTATAAAAATGGTTACGTAAATAATCTTCAACGGTTTGGTACATCCAATATCTTAATTGTTCTTTTCTCTTATCCCGGAAATAAAGATTACTTCTTGTCATGGTACAATATTCATTAATGGTATTCCAAATGGTATCGATACCTGAAAGATTAACGGCTGAACAAGTAAGCGCCTTTGGTCTCCACCCGGATTTTGAAACAGGGAATAGGTAAAGTGCATTCCGGAATTCGTTCCTGGCTCTTTCAGTATTTTCAATATTGCCACCATCAGCTTTTGTGATTGCAATGGCATCAGCCATTTCCATTATTCCCCGCTTAATTCCCTGCAGTTCATCCCCTGCTCCGGCTAACATTAATAACAGAAAAAAATCAACCATTGAATGCACAGCAATTTCTGATTGTCCTACTCCTACTGTCTCGATAAAAATGGTGTCAAATCCGGCTGCTTCACACAAAATAATGGTTTCCCTGGTTTTCCTTGCCACGCCTCCTAATGAACCAGCTGTGGGAGAAGGACGGATAAATGCATTGGGGTCGGCTGCCAGTTTTTCCATCCTGGTCTTATCACCCATAATACTTCCCTTTGAACGCTCACTGCTTGGGTCAATGGCTAAAACCGCCAGTTTTTTTCCCAACCCGGTAACATAGGTTCCCAGTGCTTCAATAAACGTACTTTTACCCACACCAGGAACTCCGGTTATTCCAACACGAACGGATTTTCCGCAATGCGGCAGACATTGTTCAATAATTTCCTGGGCAATAACCTGGTGGTCTGATAAGGAGCTTTCTATTAGTGTAATAGCCTGGCTTAAAATGATCCTGTTCCCTTCGAAAATCCCCTGGATATAATCCTGAACGGAATATTTCTTTTTTCGTCGTTTTTTAAATTTGGCTACAGACTCCTTACTAACCGAAGGCGGTGGTTTTATACCTTCCGATATATTCAGGGCACTTTTTGTTTTTTTTGCCATTAATTTGTCTTCGGAGCTTCCACTTCACCCGTCAATCTAAGCAAAATCATCGAATTTTCGGGATCGTTTGTAATGACTGTAACCGTTTTGTTTTGTCTTCCCCTGCGGGTTCCGGAATTAAATATGGCTTTCAGGGAACTGGTTTGACCGGGTTTAATAACCGTTTCTTTTGGATTTACAACCGTACAGCCGCAAGTTGACTTTATTTTCCGGATTATCAGGTCGCTCTTACCTGTATTTTTAAAGACAAATTCATAAGAAGCAGACGATTTTTGCTTCATTGTCCCGAAATTAAAGGTTTTGGACTCAAATTCAGCTTTAGGAGAATTTTCAAGATCTTCAGGTGTTAAGCCTGAAAAGTCTTCTTCAATAGTAGCTGAAACTGTAAGCCTGTTGTTTTTTTCCGCCTTGTCATTCAATAATATTTGTAATCTGTCGATTACAAATCCCCAGTCATTTTTCTTTCCGGCATCATAGGTAGTTTCGATAAATCCTTTTTCTTTTGGTTTTATAGTCTCTGGTGAAGCCTTCACCTTTAAATGAGACGGAACACCGGTAAAGGAAATGGTGATTTTTTCGTTGGAGTTATTAATCATTTCCAGCAGAACTGTTTTTTGTTGTCCCTTTTTTATCTTTACAAAAGCAATGTGATTGGATTTAAACCGCATGCCTCCTATCGGGTAAGGATAGATATCTTCTATCGTTTTTTCACGAGGTACAACATCACCCATTATTCTCAATATTACAGTACGGGGTTCAGCATTGGTAAAAACAGTTACGGTTTTATTAAATCTTCCCGGACGGTTTCGGGGATTGTATTCCGCTTTAACATACCCTTTCCCGCCAGGGACAATTGGTTCTTTTGTCCAACTTGTTGCAGTGCAACCACAGGATGCAGCAACACGATTTATAATGATGGGTTCACTACCTGTGTTTGTGAATACAAATTCATGAGAAACTTTCCCATCTTCTTCCTTGAATCTGCCAAAATCATGATCTGTTTTATCAAAAGCAATAGTGGCATTTCTTTGCTGCGCGTTTAAGTTCACTCCCATCAGGAATATCAGCAAAACCATTACGCTATTTATCATTCTTTTCATGGTACTTAATTTAGTTGTATCGGAATTTTAATGTTTATGGATAGATAATGGTGAGTTTCATTATACTTTGCATTTTTAAGTCGGCAATCTGAAGACTGGGCTATTTATACTTTTCAGGATTTTGAATCAGAAATCTTGCTTACGAAATGGGCTTCATACAGACGTTTACGATATCCTTCACCAATATTTGAACAAACAGATCTTGAGGATTTTCTTATCTGAGTGGTCAAAAAGTAAAGTTCATCTTTAGGAATTTTCTTGCTAACGTGATAAATATCCATTGCAAAAGCAAATGCTTTTTTATATACAGTTAAGTGCCTAAATCCAGTTGCCATTGTGTTATAATTGTCTGATTGTTATTTACTTTTTTGTGGACTGCCGACTGCCGACTATTAACTAATTATTTATGAAACCTGAAAATTAAGGTTTTTTTTAATCAATTTGTGAAACTATGTCCTTCATTATTTTTTTAAAAACGTTTATCTGGCACAATCATTGTATTTAAACGAATCAAAATTAATAAAGTTTGTAATTTATAGGTAATTTTACCTGTTTTTTTAGATTTTATATTTCAAATTCAGGTATTCTAAGTAACGCCTGTCTGTAATGTTGATAAAATAAAACAGTTACTTCATGGACAGACACTAAGTATTTTAAATCATAGACATTTCTTTTTTTAGGCATTTTAGGCATTTTAGGCATTTTAGGCATTTTCAATTTTAGTCATTTATTTTGTATGAAGTCCCCATTTTTTAAATACTCTGCATGGATCATTTTAATAATGCTGACCGGCACCCGGG
>Ga0209986_10002863_pt1 | contig 15434 bp, 17 predicted proteins | sample BlataG_FD_183168 | JGI IMG/M metagenome (GOLD analysis project Ga0209986, IMG submission 183168) | Deep subsurface microbial communities from Black Sea to uncover new lineages of life (NeLLi) - Black_00105 metaG (SPAdes) (version 2) | ecosystem: Environmental > Aquatic > Marine > Oceanic >...
CTTAGGCATAAGTGATAGCTTTGCTAATGTACCTGGGTACATCTGGTCAGGATAAACGCCATAATGTTTCTTAAACCATCTTGACCAAGATACTCATCCTTTGAACACCCAACCAGCACTCATAATACACTTACGCACATGGTACGACTGCATATGGAGATACTTGCCAATGTATCCGGCAGCGCCACCAACATCATCAACTTCAGCTAAGCTCAACATCTTTCAAACCTCCTTCTTGACTTTCACCAAAGCATCCTTTAAAATCCATCCGTTAATTTGCCAACTAAACATGTACATCACGTTCTAAAGTAGAAAATACATACTTAGTTGACTCTTTACGCATATTGACTTACAATATACTTTCTGGCATATTGCCCACATAGCTCAGTAGGTAGAGCACGTTCTTGGTAAGAACGGGGTCACCAGTTCGAATCTGGTTGTGGGCTTTGAGATAAAAGGAGGTTAGAATGGCTAAGAAACTTTATGATCGTGCTAAACCACATGTCAATGTGGGCACTATAGGGCATGTTGACCATGGGAAGACCACACTGACTGCAGCCATGACCCAGGTATTATCTAAAGCAGGCCTTACACAATTCCGGGCCTTTGATTCCATAGATAATGCTCCTGAAGAAAAAGCTCGTGGGCTAACGATAGCTATTTCTCATATCGAGTATGAGACTGAGAAGCGTCATTATTGCCACATTGACTGTCCTGGACATGCTGACTACATCAAGAACATGATAACTGGAGCTGCTCAGATGGATGGAGCTATTTTAGTGGTCGCTGCCGATGACGGTCCTATGCCGCAAACCAGAGAACATATCCTTCTGGCTCGGCAAGTGGAAGTTCCCCGCATAATGGTGGCTCTCAATAAAGTAGACCTGGTAGATGACCCAGAGTTATTAGACCTGGTGGAGATGGAGGTTAGAGACTTATTGAAAAGATATGAGTTTCCCGGTGATGAAATACCAATTGTGAGATTAAGTGCTCTCAAATCTTTGGAATGTGGCTGCGGCAAAAGAGATTGCTCCTGGTGTGGCACCATATGGAAATTGTTGGATGCCGTAGACGAGTACATTCCCCTACCGCAGAGAGATCGTGATAAACCCTTCCTGATGCCAATAGAAGATGTGTTCAGTATCAAAGGGCGAGGGACTGTACCTACAGGCCGAGTAGAACGAGGGGTAATCAAAGCCAGCGATGAAGTGGAGATAGTAGGATTAAAAGAAACAAAGAAGACAGTAGCAGTTAGCCTGGAGATGTTTCACAAAACCATGCAGGAAGCAGAGGCCGGCGATGCCGTTGGAGTGCTATTGCGGGGCCTTGATCGAGATGAAATAGAGCGAGGACAAATACTGGCGAAACCTGGCACGGTCAAACCTCATACCGAAGCCGAGGCTGAAGTTTATATTTTGACCAAGGAAGAGGGTGGCAGACACACACCTTTCTTTAATGGATATAAGCCCCAGTTCTTTATCAGAACTCTGGACGTTACGGGCGAAATAATCCTTCCTGAGGGCGTGGAGATGGCCATGCCTGGTGACAGCCTGACTCACATGAAAATTAAGACCATCGCACCTGTAGCTATGGAGGAGGGGTTGCGCTTTGCCATCAGGGAGGGTGGCAAGACAGTCGGTGCTGGTGTCATTAGCAAAATTATATCGTAAACATGGTTTGCTAAAAATTTGTGGACATTTAGATAGAGGTGGCTAAGAAAAAGGGCGATCTACGCGTAATTATTCATCTGGCTTGTAATCAATGTCTGCGGAGGACATATACTACGGCGAAGAACAAGAAGAACGATCCGCAGCGGCTGGAATTGAATAAATATTGTCCTCATTGCCGTAGCTATACTCTTCATAAAGAAACAAAGTAACTTATGACAAGTCGTACTAAGAAAGCGGGTACTAAGTCCGCTCCGGCTAAAAAATCGAGGTTCAGTTTCTTTCCCGAGGTAATAGCTGAACTACGAAAAGCGCACTGGCCAACAAGACAGGAGGCTTTGAGATTGAGTCTTTTAGTTCTCATTGTGTGTGCTATTGTGGGAGCTATTTTAGGTGCTTTAGATTATGGTTTTCATAGATTGTTTGCTGATTTGATTCTAGGTGGTTAGTAGTCAATGGTTAATGGAGAATGGTATTTATTATACGTCTCTTCAGGTCATGAGGAGCAGGCCAAGAGGAATTTAGAACAACGTATCAAATATATGGACTTGGGTGATAAGATATTTGATTTGGTGATACCCACAGTAAAAGAGATTGAAATCAAAGCTGGAAAGCGGCATACGATGACCAAGAAAGCCTTCCCAGGCTATATCATGGTGAACATGAAATTAGACGAACATAGTTGGGATACAGTACGTAACACCCCTGGTGTCGCAGGCTTTGTGAGCGCTGGTGTCAAACCTGTTCCTTTACCTGAACAAGAGGCGAGTGCCATCCTGCAACGCATGGAAGAAGCTCCTACCGAGGTTAAAATGAATTTCAAAGAGGGAGATAGTATACGTGTAACAAGTGGACCTTTTATTGACTTTATCGGCAAAGTGGAGCAAGTTAACCTGAACAAAGGTAAGGCGATAGTTTTACTATCGCTCTTCGGCCGAGAAACGCCCGTGGAATTGGACCTCTTGGGGGTAGAAAAAATATAACGTGCCCTGATTAGGTGTCCAGAACGCAATGAAAGAGAGATTCAGCAATGGCGAAAAAAGTTAAAGCGGTCATTAAGTTACAGATAACTGCAGGTCAGGCTACTCCAGCACCACCTGTCGGGCCCGCTTTGGGGCAGCATGGGATTAATATTATGGCTTTTTGTAAGGAATACAATGAGCGAACTTCCTCTCAAGAAGGTTTCATTATTCCTGCTGAGATAACTGTATATGTTGATCGGTCTTTTAGCTTTGTGACCAAGATGCCACCTGTTTCTGATCTATTACGACGCGCTTTGGGAGTGGAAAAGGGTAGCGGAAATCCTGTGAGCGAGAAAATAGGGAAGATAAGCAAAGATAAAGTTTATGAGATCGCACGAAATAAAATGAAGGACCTCAATACGACTGATATTGATAAGGCAGTAAGTATTATTGCCGGCACGGCTCGGAGCATGGGAGTTGAGGTAGAATAATTTTGGGTTCTCAAAAATTGTAGGATTTTGAGGGTATAAGTAAGTGGCAAAACATGGTAAGAAATACCAGGAAGCTAGTAAGCTTCTAGATAAATCTAAGACTTATTCTCCTGAAGAAGCAATCGAGTTAGCTCAGAAGGCTTCCTACGCTAAATTTGATGAGACAGTTGAGCTCCATTTGAAGATGGGAGTCAATCCACGTAGTGCTGATCAGCAGGTGCGTGGTGTAGTTCTACTGCCTAATGGGCTGGGGAAAAAGACACGGGTGCTTGTCTTTACTCAAGGTGAAGGGATAAAGTTGGCAAAGGAAACAGGCGCTGACTATGCCGGAGCGGATGAGCTTATTAAGCAAATAGAAGGTGGCTGGCTTGAATTTGATGTGTCCATTGCCACTCCTGATATGATGCCCAAAGTAGCCAAGCTCGGTCGTATTTTGGGGCGGCGAGGTTTGATGCCTAATCCCAAGGCCGGCACCGTAGTCCCACCTCAGGACTTGCCTCGAGTTGTAAATGAAGCTCGTAAAGGTAGAACTGAATTTCGTTTGGATAGAACAGCCATCATCCATTTGCCTATCGGCAAAATCAGTTTTGATAAAGACAAACTCATGGAGAACCTGGCAGCGGTAGTGGAAGCTATTGTTAAAGCAAAGCCCAGTGGAGCTAAAGGGCAATATATCAAAAGTGCGTCCCTGTCCACCAGCATGGGGCCGGGATTCAACCTGGATATTACATCTATATTGGCTGTGTCAAGTCTTTTAAGCAGGTAATTCAGTCCAGGCTGCAATGCAATCCCGCCATATTTGACAAACCTGTTGAGTAGTGCAGCTATTTGAAACGCAGAAAAATACCATTGGCGTCTGTCTGTACTAGTTAGTTGGTTCCTTGTCCATGAGAGCTTTTGCTGTCAAACTTAAACTTGAGACATGCAAGACAATAGGCGATGAAAGCTCTAGTAATCTATATCTCCGTACATCACGGCAATACTGAAAAGATTGCCAAGGTAATGGCGAATGCTCTTGATGCCGACTTATTACAGGTGAAGCAAATGGATGCAAGTATGCTTGAGCAATATGATTTCATCGGTTTTGGCTCAGGGATTTATTTTGGCAAATATCATAAAAGCTTATTGGATTTTGCCGATACACTGCCCATGCTAAGAAACAAAAAAGCGTTCATTTTTTCGACAAGCGGACTAAGAAAAATACGCTTTATCCACGATTTCAGTAAACCACTAAAAGAAAAGCTGCAGCGGAAAGGCTTCGATGTTATCGGGGAATTCTCCTGCAGAGGATTTGATACATCTTGGGCAGCCATGATTGTTGGTGGAATAAACAAGGGGAGACCCAATGCAAGAGACTTAAAGCAAGCAGAAGATTTTGCCAGAGCTTTGAGAGATAGCAGGCCCTCCGGCTGAAATGTGACGAGTCATAAGACCTTCCGACCCACAGGGATTATATACAAGGGTTGCTCATCCCCGGGCAGATCGAGGAGTTTGGCTACTTCCTCGTCATAAAAGGCACCCACGACAACTGCCCCCAGGTTCATTGTTGTTGCCTAAGGATAAAGATTTTGGGCGGCATACCCTACTGCCATGTGAACATATCGTATGTCCCTATCGCCATATCTAGCGGTCGTCTTCTCCTAACCAACCACCACATACAGCTTGAGCGGGTAAGTGGCTCCTGCCGATGAAGCAGCCCTAAAACCCCGGGGCTCGGTAACTCCTCTCCAATTGCAAACTCAGTATTAGTCCCACCACTTTTTAGCAATAGGCATGGCGATTATTTCTTTTATCTCCAGTCTTTTCGCCGGGTCTTTGTCAAATAGAGACGCAGGATAAGTAGCTCGAAGTATAATGGCTGTGTCTGCTCCCTTTCCCGGTCCACCAACACCTATGACATCTTGGTAAGGAGCCACATAACCACAAGAAACCGCGGTCAAGGCGATTTCCACAGCTACCTTCATTCCCTGACCAAAGCTGTACAGTGTTTCCTTCACCAGTCGCTCGGGAGAGGTGTTAGGCCACCTGGCTGCTTCCACTACCGAGTTATGGAAAACGTAAGGCGCATTATCCATGATATTGACTCCGAGGCTCTCTAACTCTTGCCTGAATTCCTGCTTGAGACAAGGCCATTCCTCGCCCCATTCCCGTCGGTATGGCGCTTCCGAGACACAAATCAATTCGGCCTTGCCTTTGAGTCTGCGGGCAAACGCAACTGCAGTTTCACCGGAGGTGCTGGCGATGATGACTTGCCTGATTCCGCCAACTTCTAGTCGCTGTGAAACGGCTTCGATTACCCACTGCGTGTTTTCTTCTCCCGATTCGTCGAAGTAATAGACTTGCCTTTTGACCATTTTACTCATTGTTCTCCCTCCTGATGGTTATTTTCATTCCAGCGACCACTTTCTTGAATACAGTAGCGTCGCCGTGAATCTTACCGAATACAGTGACCGGACTTGCCGGGCGAATTTCATCTCTCTGACTTACAGGAGTGGGTCCGAAGAAGATGCAGAAGGCATTACCTTGAGGCCAATAGCCCAGCTCGCCAATGTTTACCAGCTCTTGCCCAGTCTCTAACTCAAGGCTAAGAGGAATCGAGAAATATATTTCGTCTCCCCAAAGATTGGCGCGACCTTCAATCGGCAGTATTTCCCAGATTGCCTGAGCCGTCCTGGTATCATTTAGCTCCGCCTCTGCTTCAAGCGCTCCTGCTCTTATATGAATTTTCTTTCCCATCGTTTTTGTCTTCCTCCTCAGTAAGGTGAGGCGCCGGTTAAGACCAGTTTATAGAAGCTAATCCCCGGAAATAAGCTTAATCCCGTTTCTTTGCAGCAGTGCTACCGTAACTCCGTTACCTGAGGTCGGCTTTCCTGAGAACGAGCTATCGCATATTCTATCACAGCCACAAGAAGGACTTCCCGCTTTACCGATGAATCCCGTTATACCAAATAATCTGGCTATTTTCAATGTTCCCTCAGCTCCACGGACGAACTGTGCTGTTACGTCCTTGCCCTCGCTGTCGACGACGTGGCTTTTAGTGTTGAGATCACTCTCACCATTGCCATCCTGGATTTCCTTCCCACCTGCATCTTATCACCAACAAGCAGGCGCTTACCAGTTTCATGAAGCACCTCGCTTAGTTTCCAAATTTTACACCCCTGCTTTGTTCGTTTTCCAGCGTATCGCAACAGCTCCAGGCGAGGTAAAACTTGTTTGAGCAGGATTCAGGGGGACAACCGGTTGCTTTCCTCAAGAAAACCATTATAATGCTAATCTACAAATATGCCCAGCAATATCAAAGCTATCGGACTACTCTCGGGTGGACTTGACTCTGTACTGGCTTTAAAACTGGTTAAAGACCAGAATGTGGAGGTGATAGCGGTACATCTCTTGTTGCCTTTTGCTGATGACAAGCGAGACTATGCTACACATCTAGCCAGTCAACTGAGTATTCCTCTTATCAAAGTGAAGGCTGCTGAAGATTACATAGAACTGGTAAGGCATCCCTCTCATGGTCGCGGCAGTGGCATGAACCCGTGCATTGACTGTCGGATTTACATGCTCTGTCAATCTTGGCAAGTCGCTCATCAAATCGGAGCTCGTTTTCTCATCACTGGTGATGTTCTAGGGCAAAGACCTATGACCCAACACCGAGGCAAACTAGCAGTTGAAGAGAAAGAATCTGGGCTAGAAAAGCTTATTTTGCGCCCACTTTCCTCAAAGCTTCTTCCCAAAACTTTTCCTGAGGAGGAGGGGTGGGTAGATAGAGAACGCCTCCTGGCATTAGAGGGTAGAAGCCGCAAACCACAACTGGCATTGGCACGCGAGTTTGGCATTCAAGGTTACCGCATGCCAGGTGGAGGGTGCCTTTTAACCAACAAAGAAATTTCCTTCCGACTCCGAGAACTTTTCAGCCAGCAACAGGTAGTCACGGAAAAGGACATCGCGCTGCTCAAAATAGGCAGACATTTCTTTCTCCCGGAAGCCCATATTATTGTGGGGCGGGATGAAAGGGAGAACCATCAGCTTCTGGAACTGAGGCAGCCAGACGACCGGGTCTTTGAAGTTGTCGGCTATCCTGGTCCGACGACTATCCTTCGTGGCGCCAAAACAAAGAAAGCTGTGGAATTCGCTACTCAGCTCACAGCACGCTATTCTAAACAAGGTTCATCTGTGCAGCCCGCAGAGAATTCAGTTATAAGCTCACAGTTCAATTTGTCTCCTGAAAACCAGCAAAGCAAGTGAGTTGCGTAATGTTCTTGTGTTCCGTGGCAAGGTAGGGTACCATTTCTATTTGAATGTGCTGTACTCTAAATACAAAGCGAAATCGAGTTTCGATTGGGAGAGAAAGAATGAAAATAGCTAAAGTGAGCGAAATGAAAGACATGGACAGGCGTGCCACAGAGGAATTTGGCATCTCAGAAGACCTCCTGATGGAGAATGCCGGGCAGGCAGTGTATTTTGTTATGTTGCAAGAATTCGGGATAAGGGATAACAAATTCGTTATCCTGTGCGGTGGTGGTAACAATGGTGGGGACGGGTTGGTTGTTGCCAGGAAGATTCACTCCAATGGTGGGGAAGCAAAGGTCTTGCTTTTGGACGATGAAACTAAATTTAGAGGTGCGGCAAAAAAGAACTTTGAAATAGTATCGAAGATGCCAATAGAAATTTCCAGGGTTGATTCAATTGATTCCATAATATTGGAAGTTCTTGATGCCGATGTCATCGTGGACGCTATATTTGGTACAGGCCTTGTCCGGGAAGTCAGCGGGCTATACAAAGATGCCATTCAACTGATAAACGAGAGCCAAATGGCAGTATTTAGCGTTGATATTCCTTCAGGCATAAATGGCGATACCGGGGAGGTGATGGGTGCGGCAGTAAAGGCGGATTACACCGTGACATTCGGACTTCCCAAACTGGGGAATATGCTTTATCCTGGGTATGAACACTGCGGAAAGTTGTATGTTTCGCATATATCTTTCCCACCTGTCCTCTATACTTCCCATGCCATAAAGGCGGCGATCAATAATCCGGTAGAGCTTCCCGAAAGAGCCAGCGATACCCATAAGGGTACCTACGGGAAGACATTTTTCATCGCCGGTTCTTCAGGTTACTTTGGTGCGCCATATTTCTCAGCATTATCTTTCCTCAAAGCAGGAGGCGGGCTTTCCTACCTGGCAACACCCGAATCTATCTCACCATTCCTGGCAAGCAAGGGAAGCGAGGTTGTTTTTCTTCCTCAAAAGGAGACATCTTCAGGAAGTATAGCACTGGAAAATAGGGATGAGCTTCTGGAGTTTTCCCAAACAGTGGACATGGTGGTTCTGGGTCCCGGTCTTTCTTTAGCCAGGGAGACACAAGAGCTGGTGCGGGAGCTAACCCCCAAAATCGTCAAGCCTCTGCTCATAGATGGCGATGGAATTACTGCCATCGCTGGAGACTTAGGAAAAATAAAAAACAGGGAAGCAGCAACGATACTTACACCTCATTTGGGTGAAATGTCTAGAATTACCAAAATGGATATAAGCGAGATAAATAAGAACAAGATAGACGTTTTGCAATGCACAGCAAGGGAACTAAATGCCATAATTATTTTAAAGGGAGCCCATTCCCTCGTAGGCTATCCCGACGGAACTATTTTCATCAACGTAAGCGGCAACTCCGGTATGGCCACGGCTGGGAGCGGCGACGTCCTGGCGGGAACTATCGCGGCCATGTATGGTCTGGGTTTAGCTCTTGAGGACGCAGTGAGAATGGGTGTATTTATCCACGGATTTTCCGGCGATGTTGCTGCTGTAGATAAAGGTGAGGACGGGATAACGGCGCAGGACATACTGGATTCTCTCCCCGAAACGATTAAGCTGTACAGGGAAAATTTTGCCGAAATCTCAGAAAATCTTTATGAAAGCATCTTCGTGGTGTGAACCCGTTTAAAAACTGTAGTTGCCCAATTCATTGGGCGATCATGTCTGATAAATCAGGCACCTCAAGGGATAGAGAGATGAAAAAATGAAGGCGATGGTGCTTGAGAAAGTCTCCCCAGTCGAAGAAAAACCTCTGAGGCTGGTGGATTTGCCTGAACCTGCTCCCGGGCAAGGTCAAATTCTGGTCAGAGTCACTGTCTGCGGAGTCTGTCACACTGAGCTTGACGAAATTGAAGGCCGGGTTGCCCCTTCCAAATTTCCCATGATTCTGGGACATGAAATCGTTGGAAGGGTGGAAGGCTTGGGGCCGGGGGCAAGCAAATTCAAAAAAGGCGATAGAGTGGGAATTGCCTGGATTAATTGGGCTTGTGGTCGTTGTTCTTTTTGTCTCAAAGGCGAGGAAAACCTCTGTGACAAGGCAAAATGGACAGGGAAGGATGCCCATGGCGGCTATGCCCAATATACCGTGGTATCAGAAGATTTTACCTATCCTATTCCCGAAAGTTTTACCGATGTGAAGGCCGCCCCGCTTTTATGTGCCGGGGTGATTGGCTACCGGGCCTTAAGACTCTCCGGGATGGAAGACGGCAGAGTCCTTGGGCTTTATGGCTTTGGAGCCTCCGCTCACATTGTTATCCAGGTTGCCAAGTATAAATATCCCAACGGCAGGGTTTTTGTCTTTACCCGACCCCACCAGAAAGAACACCAGGATTTAGCCAGGAAATTGGGAGCGGACTGGATTGGAGCGACGGGTGATACTCCCCCGGAAAAGCTCAACTGCGCCATCGACTTTACCCCCGTGGGAGAGCCGGTGCGTGAAGCTCTGAGAAATCTGGAAAAAGGGGGAAGGGTGGTCGTAAATGCCATCCGCAAGACAACGCCTATTCCGGAATTAGACTACACCGAGCATCTCTGGTACGAGAAGGAAGTGAAAAGTGTGGCTAATGTGACCAGAAGGGATGCTCAAGAATTCCTGTCCTTAGCTGCCGAAATTCCCATTGTCCCTGAAACCCAGGAATTTAAATTGGAAGAGGCCAACGAAGCCTTAATTCTGCTCAAGGAGGGGAAAATGCGTGGGGCAGGAGTCCTTAAAATGACCGAATAAAAGAAGCTAATATAGTCACCAGCAGTGCTGGATATGGTGAACTCATACTATGGTGCTGCCTCGATCAGATTCCATTTGGCGAACTCGACGTCGGGGCTTACAGCGATCTAGACGATGTTCGTCCAGCCGCCGACATCGCACTGCCCATAATAGTTGTCTCCCACGGCGACCACGGTGCCGTCGGACTTAACCCCCACCGTGTGATCGCCGTCTGCGGCGACCTGGACGATATCCGTCCAGTTGCCGACATTGCACTGTCCGAAGCCGTTGTATCCCACGGCGACCACGGTGTGGTCCTTCTTAAGCCCCACCGTGTGACTCCTGCCTGCGGCGACCTGGACGATGTCCGTCCAGCCGCCGACATCGCACTGCCCGTAGTAGTTGTATCCCACGGTGACCACAGTGCCGCCGGATTTAAGCCCCACCGTGTGAAAATCGCCTGCGGCGACCTGGACGATGTCCGTCCAACCGCCGACATTGCACTGCCCTGAGTAGTCGTATCCCACGGCGCCCACGGTACGGTTGGTCTTAAGCCCCACCGTGTGCAAGTAACCTGCGGCAACCTGGGTGATGTTCGTCCAGCCGCCGACATCGCACTGCCCCCAGTCGTTAGTTCCCGCAGCGATCACAGTGCCGCCGGATTTAAGCCCCATGGTGTGAGCGTAGCCTGCGGCGACACAGACGATGCTTGTCCAGCCGGCGACTTTGCACTGCCCCTCGCTGTTGGATCCCTTGGCGACCACGGTGCCGTCGGACTTAAGTCCCACCGTGTGAATGCCGCCTGCGTCGACATAGAGCATGTCTCTCCAGCTACCGACATCGCACTCCCAGTAGGAGTTATCTCCCACGGCGACCACAGTGCCGTCGGACATACGCCCCACCGTGTGATCGCTGCCTGCAGCGACCTGGGTGATGTATAGAGGTTCAACTGGAGGAGTAGGAGTAGGCGAACCACAACCTACCATCCCGGCAATTAAGGCTACTGTAACTAAAAAGATGCTAACTCTTGCCACGTAATGGTATCTCCTCGAACTAAGTATTATCTTCATACTTAACCTCCCTCGCAACAGTTTAGTTCTTCCAAAATCTCTAGTTTACGGTATTATTATATCACCTCTTACGCTATCAAGGGGTTTTTCGAAATTTTTCAGAATTTCATGGGCATTCCGTAAAAAGTCCGTAAATTGAGTGATAGAGGATTAGCCCACAAAATCTGGAAGTGTTATCATTAGACTCTGCAATGAGATTGCCGTGCTTCGCTCGCAATGACAATAAAAGAGAGGCTCGCAATGACAGGAAGGAGGGCTCAGGATGATACGAGATTTAATATCGAAAAACAGAAGCTACCGGCGATTTCATCAGGAAGTTGACATAAAACTCGAAACATTGAGGGAACTTGTTGACATTGCCAGACTGTCAGCATCGGCGAAAAATGCGCAACCGCTTAAATATATTCTTTCCTGCCAGCCTCAGAAGAATTCGCTGATATTCTCACATCTGGCCTGGGCTGGGTATCTCACCGACTGGCCCGGCCCCTGCGAAGGGGAAAGACCATCAGCATACATAATTATTCTGGGGGACACGGAGATAAGCCAGTCTTCTGGCTGCGACCACGGCATAGCTGCCCAAAGTATCTTGCTGGGGGCGACGGAGAAAGGTTTGGGTGGTTGCATGATTGCTTCAATAAAGAGGCAAGGGCTGCGTCAAGCTTTAGAGATACCGCCGCGATATGAGATATTGCTCGTCCTGGCTCTGGGCAAACCTAAAGAAACAGTAGTGATAGAGACGGTTGGACCCGCTGGGGATACCAAATACTGGCGGGATAGCAAAGGGGTACATCATGTGCCAAAGCGCGCTCTGGATGATATAATCATAGGCTAGGTATCCTTGAGTTGTCACATTCTGCGAGGTGAACTTCAAAGGTTTGACGGTGTAATTGTATAGTTAATGAGGAAGGCAATAGCATTATGGCGCGCTATTTTGTGTGGACCATCGGCTGCCAGATGAATAAGGCGGAATCCCAGCGAATAGCTGGCTACTTAGATTCTGCTGGCTACCAGGCTGCGACTTCTTTTTCCGATGCCGATTTGGCGGTTCTCAATACCTGCGTGGTAAGACAAAGCGCTGAGAACAAGGTTTTAGGCACCCTGGGTTTATTGCAAGGCTTAAAAAATGAACATCCTAATCTCCAGATACTTGTTACCGGATGTTTGGTCAATTCCAATACCCAAGAATTGAAGAGACGATTTCCTCACGTTGATTTACTATTCAAGCCCGGTAATTATCCTGAGCTAATTGCTTGGGGGCAAAAACAAGGCATGCCTATTGAGCAGAAATTGCTTCGCTATCCCTTCGCTGCACTCAGGGCTTCGACTCCTTGCAATGACGCTCAGATGCCTTCCTCGCTATGCGCCCTTATCCCCGTCATCCAGGGCTGTGATAATTTTTGCTCATATTGCATCGTCCCTTACAGGAGGGGAAGGGAGGTGAGTCGCCCTTTAGAAGAAATAGTCTGTGAAGTGGAGGAACTGGCGAGACAAGGCATAAAAGAGGTAACTTTACTGGGGCAGAATGTTGATTCTTACGGACACGATTTGCCCGGGCATCCCGACCTCGCTGACTTGCTGAACGAATTGAATAGCATAGATGACCTTGTCAGGATTCGCTTTCTGACCAATCATCCCAAGGACATAAGCCTGAAGTTAATTGACGCTGTAGCTTCTCTAAACAAGGTTTGTGAGCATCTGGAGCTGCCTGTTCAAGCCGGCGATGATGATATATTGAAAGCTATGAGGCGAGGGTACACCGTGGAACGATATAGAGAGCTTGTTCACACCATTCGCCGCAAGATCCCTCAACTATCTCTGAGCACAGATATAATCGTTGGCTTTCCTGGAGAAACAGAGGAGCAATTTGAGCGCAGTCTATCTCTGGTCAAGGATATGAGGTTTGATGTTGTTCATGTGGCAGCTTATTCTCCTCGTCCCGGCACCGTTGCCTGGCGGGAATATCAAGATAATATTCCTGTCGAAATTAAGAAGGAAAGGCTCAATAAAATTGAAGAGCTTCAAGCGGCTGTAGCTAGCGAGATTAACTCACAACTTCAAGGCAGGCAGGTGGAAGTGCTGGTAGAAGGCAGGAAGAAGGAGAAATGGTTTGGGCGCACCCGGAGCAATAAGCTGGTATTCTTTGAGGATGCTGGCGACTGGCTGGGCCAATTAGCAATAATCCAGATTGAGAAAACAAGCCCCTGGTCGCTGAGAGGCGAGGTTAAAAAATAATTAATTAAAGGAGGGTACACGATGGAAACATGGGGAATGGTCATCTTTTTGGTAGCAATTTTTGCCGTGATGTATTTCTTGATGATCAGGCCAAGGCAGAAGCAACAAAAACAACACGAGGAAATGACGAAGGAACTGAGAGTGGGAGACAGGGTGATTATAGCCGGCGGGATTTACGGAACAATCGAAAGTCTTGGTGAAGATACTGTGATTCTGAAGATAGAGTCAGGAGCAACAATGAGGGTTGCCCGAGGCAGCATACTTGGCAAACAAGAGGTTGGGGAAAGTGGCAGGGGAGTATTCTGACATCAGGAACTTGAGGCGTCAGTTAATTACCATCAGATAAGTGGTGATCGTGATGCGCTTCTGAAGCCTCTTCAGTCTTTGTGGGACTTTGCACTTGTGTTTACCTCTTGACGGAGGGAAGTAGCGTAAATGAAGCACTACGACTATATCATAGTTGGCAGTGGCATTGCTGGCCTTTATATTGCCTTGCTTGCTATAGAACGGGGCAGCACCCTTATCCTGACTAAGGGAAGCATAGACGACTGCAACACCAAATATGCTCAAGGTGGCATCGCTGTTGCCATGGACAAGGATGATTCCCCCGAGCTACACTTCAAAGATACTGTGGCTGCTGGAGCCGGCTTATGTGATGCCGAGGCAGTGCGTATTTTGACCGATGAGGCTGCTGATTGTATTGCTGACTTAATCAAGTTTGGAGTGCCTTTTGACACTTTGGACGGTGAAATTAACTTGACCAGAGAGGCAGCCCACAGTGTGCCGCGCGTTATGCATGCCGGCGGAGATGCTACCGGGGAGCATATCGAGGTTACCTTAAGTCGCCAGGTGCGCTCCGCTCCCATTAAAGTCCTGGAAAATTGCCTGGCCAGCGAAATTTTAGTCCGGAATGGCAAGGTAACTGGCGTGAGAGCTCTCGATTGCCGCACTGGCTCTATGGAAGAGTATCACTGCCAATTTCTCATCTTAGCCACTGGTGGTGCTGGGAAGTTGTTTAAATATACCACTAACTCAGACGTAGTCACTGGCGATGGGATAGCTTTAGCTTTTGAAACCGGTGCCGAAATATGCGATATAGAATTTTTCCAATTTCATCCCACTGTTCTTCGCCTGCCCGGAGTAGCTCCTTTCCTCATCTCTGAAGCAGTCAGAGGGGAGGGTGGCATACTTAAAAATGTGGAAGGTCATCGTTTCATGCCGGATTATGCTACTGGGGCCGAACTGGCGACCAGAGATATAGTAGCTCGCAGCATTGTCTACGAGATGAAGAAAACTCACAGCGATAGAGTTTTTCTGGATGTTACCCATTTGCCCTCCCGGTTAATTACCACCCGCTTCCCCCACATATATAGCTTCTGTCGGGACCATGGCATGGATATCACCAAGGGACTTATCCCCGTCGCCCCGGCTGCCCATTACCTTATGGGAGGGGTGAAGGTCAATATTTGGGGAGAGACAAATATTCCAGGGTTATTTGCTGCTGGCGAGACTGCCTGCACTGGAGTGCACGGCGCTAACAGGCTGGCATCAAATTCCCTGCTTGAGTCAGTTGTTTTCAGCAGGAGAGTGATGCAGAGGACTGAGGTGACTTCCCCTCCTCGTCATCGCGAGGAGCGGAGCGACGAAGCAATCTCCTATTGCCTATCACGTAGAGAAGTACTACCCAAGGTACTACGCCTTAATCTGCCCAACCTACAGTCTCTTATGTGGGATAAAGTAGGAATCATTCGTTCTGGCAAAAGCCTCGAAGAGGCGGCAGGCATTTTGGCCACCTGGGAAAGCCTACTACCTCAACCCAGTGACCGCCCCTCCTATGAACTGAATAATTTGGTATTATGTGCCAGGCTCGTGAGTGAGGCCGCTTTGCTCCGCGAAGAAAGTCGTGGCGCTCATTTCCGCACAGATTTCCCACAGACTTCGCCAGAATGGCAACGGCACAGCGTTTTTAGAAAAAGTGTCATCAAGTAAGTCTCAGATTGA
>Ga0209986_10002864_pt1 | contig 15431 bp, 12 predicted proteins | sample BlataG_FD_183168 | JGI IMG/M metagenome (GOLD analysis project Ga0209986, IMG submission 183168) | Deep subsurface microbial communities from Black Sea to uncover new lineages of life (NeLLi) - Black_00105 metaG (SPAdes) (version 2) | ecosystem: Environmental > Aquatic > Marine > Oceanic >...
CCTTGCAGACGTACAACCCACGGTGTTTTCGGTTGGTTTTATCAATCACGCCACACGAACTGCACGTTTGGGACGTGTATTCCTCGGACGTGCGGACGACCTCGATCCCGACCAGTTCCGCCTTGTATTCTAACTGGTGGACGAGCGTCAAGAACGGGACGCACAGAACTCTTGCCTTACCGTCCACGTTGCCACGTTAAACAAGTTCTTTGATAAGAACGTGATCTCGTCTAAGAGATTTGTCCGTTTCATCTGTACTTGTCTCACGAGTCTCATGGCACTAACATTTATGACTCCCCTTCTATTTAAATGTTTCGTGGCGTGATTCATCCCTCCCTCAAGGGAGGGGTTTCTCACGCATTTATGATAAAATAATAATGAAAACCCGTTTAAAAAGTTGATAGAATCTTGAATAGAAAAAAAATGAAAAAATAAAATTAATCGGTAATTATTTTAGATAGTACACTTATTGGTGTCACCGATGTTTTTAATACCGCGAACCTTACAATCGTGAGAATACTTGTTATAATGTGCTTGAATTCGTTCTTTTGCTTGTCTATCACCACAAGTATCAATGGTTGCGACTAAACCCGTTGCAAAAATGTGTTTAGGATCGCTTAGCGGTGCACAATCAATGTTATACCTAAAGTTACATACATTACCAAGTACTGCTGGTTTTTTATATTTTATACCCATGATTTTCAACTCTCATGTTTTGAAGGGTAATCGTAGTCATTACTTAAAAAGAACATGTCGAACTATTACCGAGATCAAGTTCAATAAGTGATCTAAATTTTATCGTATGCTTTTTGCAATCCTTTAAGACAATCTTGTCTTTCTTTTTTACTGTAATGAGGGTTAATGTTTAACCATTGGAGCTTACCGTTTGCTGATTTATATGGAATGTTTGCATTCCTCATCTTTTTTCCAGCTTTTTCGCATGCATCAACAGTCATGACGACTTTTTGTAGTGGGAAAAATTTGCTAAATGGTTCTCCTTTTAGTTCTATCCCCTTACTCCATTGTTTTTCTAGTGGAGTTTTTCCTTTTTTACCCGTGTCAGTCACGCACGTTGATGGTGTCCACTTACACTTATCCACTTCTTTACAATCATCGCTGGATAAGTCATTACAATTAAAGCGTTTCGGAGCATCTCTCGTTCGGCTACAAAAACCAGCTCGAAGGATTTGATTTGATTTACATGTTGGCATGATCCATGTCCCGCATGAAAACTTTATAAAAAATACATCGAACCCTTACCGATTACCATTGAGTAATCAAGATTTTTTCAAGAATTCTTGATTTCACGTATTGCTTCTGGGGATAACCCATAGAGTGCATAAATAATGTCATTAATTTTTTCTTCTATCTCATCTATCCGTTTCGTTTTTTTATCATCGGCAATGTCACTTCGGGCAATCTCTAAGATCTTGTCCACGAGGGTTGCGACACGTTTTTGTTCTTCTCGACTGGCATTGATGATGGGAACGGCTCGTAATGGAGCGGAATCGAGTTGATAATTGCTTCCTTGCATCTTTCCCTTATGAAACAACCAGAACGCGATCATTTTTGAGCTGAGAAGCCCCGCCAAGTACTTCATGTTCCATTTTTTCGTCTTGATGACATAAAAGGTCTGTGACACGTACGCATCAAAGTCACAATACGTGAAGATCGGGTAGGCACATTTCCGTGTCGCGACGACCGTGTTTCCGAGAAAGAGTTTCTCGTCCCGAGCGCGATGCAACCCGTATGGTTTGAAGTCGGAAGTTATGATGTCACGGAACTTGTCCAAGTGTCGCTTGATGTTGGGATATCGATCAATGATCTTGTCTATGTTAGACTTCGTGTATATGACGTGATACTTATTCATCGGATCTCCATGATATCTTCCGAGCTCATTAGTTGTATAGTATGGCTTGATGAGATTCTTTTCGTTCGCCGTCAAGGATAATGCTTCAAGTTCCTCGTCAGTGATGACGAAGATCCCGCTTCCAACGGGATACTTATCGTGCAATAGTTTTGCATTTTTCTTGTTCAAGAAATCATGATGAACATCAATGCCAACGCACAAGTCGTCGCTAGTTAAATATGACACGCTATTAGTAGTGATCATGGTAAAGATCTTCATCATGTCCTTGGTCAAGAACTGCACGTACTTGTCTATGATGTCCTTTGGCTTGATGACGACCACGTGTCTCAACATCTCCTTGTCCGTGATCGTTCCGTAAAGATAATCATCAAGTTCATCAAAGGTCATGGTCTTTTTTAGCGTCTTTGAATAGTTGGATTCATACGATAACGACGGTTTTCCCTTCATTAACAAGTAAATCATGGTTTGAACCCCAACATTCTCGAACACTTTGTAATCACCGAAATCGGTAAACATTGAAATCATGGATCGTTTCATTACATCATTTCTAAATTTATTCGCTCCCATGTTAGTTACCCAATTATTAGTTGCGATGTAACATTCGATACCTTTTTCGTGTAATATATCGAGACTTCGTGATCCAAAGATGTACCACAAGTCCATTTTTCCCATGTAATATGAACTCGAACGTAACCCATCGAACGCATCCTTGTTCGTGTACTCCTTAATGTACGGTGGGTTTCCGATGACGATATCGAACCCTTTTTTTGGACCAAAAAAGATTTCACAAAATTCGAGTACCCAATGAAACGGTTGGAGTGATTCAAAATTAGTTCGGGTTACCCGATTTCTCTTATCCTTCGTTATAATTGCCAATAACTGATTATTGAGTTGGCTTCGCATGTCCTTCACGCTCGTGGAGATTTCTTGATTCAATTGGCGTGTCACGGTAGAATCTACTTCAAACCGATATTTATGCTTGAGATCAGAAATGTGTCGAATGCGATCATTGATAGATTCTCCATTCAAGAATTTTTCAAGTGGAAATAACGTTGAAACATCAACGAACCCGAGCAATGAATTTCCACACGTGATGTGATATTCCATGTTCGGTAACGGTTCTAACTTATCAACATCTATGATTTGTGACATGAGTGACAACCATAACCGTAGCTTGCAAATTTCTATTGCACCCGCATCAATATCCACACCGTACAAGTTAGACGCTATGATTTCCTTTTTAATGGCATATTCTTCTTTAGAAGATATCTCTGATCCCGAATCATCTAGTATCAAATCACCGAATTTTCTGTCATCACTAGAAATGGATGCAAATATATTTCGATCTCGCATTATTGTAATGCATTGCGTGATGAGATCGAAAAGATATCCTTCAACGGCTAAAAGAAACGCTCCCGATCCACACGCATTATCACATACTTTAAGATCCCTAATTATCATGTATAATTTCATCATGTCATCGTTGGTTCCATTAAAAACATTGGAAATGGAACTTACATCGATTCCACCACGCTTAAGATCATTAAGAATGTACCGTGAAATTGCTTTATGTGACATGTAATCAGTAATTTTCTTTGGTGTATAATATGCTCCGATTTGTCGTTGATTTACCGTTTTTTCAAAAATGTGACCTAGAATTTCTGGACTAATTTGATTCTCTTCTAGATAATCGACGTGTTCATCAACATACCAATTCCATTTTCCAAAAAACTCTAAAATCTCTTTAAATGATTCGTTAGGAATGTTTATTTCGTGCGTCTCTTCAAGATCATGTTTCCGAAAAAGTCCACCGTTCAAGTACGGAATGCCTTCGAATTCTTTAGTGCGATCACTTCGTGAAAGTGCATCAAAACATAGTCGCAAGAAAAACTCGAAGAAATTATCTTTACCAAGTTCTTTTAACTTTGACGAAAGATAATCTTCGTTATTATCCAAAAACCCCTTTTTTTGTACAAAATAAAGGAACATGATTCTATCCAAGATGATTTGTGCATAAAGCATGCGATCTGTTTCGACTGGAATACCATGTATTTTTTTCACGAGATGTTCCCGTTTTGCCTTGTACTCGGCATAAAACGTGTCAATGATCGTTTTTTGTTCGAACAGATCTTCAAAGGTTAACACGTTCCCGAACTCGAGAGCATTAATTTTATCGAGAGTCGTGCGACCGATCGAGTTTTTCTTGAATCCAAACTTTGTAAACTTCGTCACGGGGTACAAGTCTCGTTTCACGAACACAAATCGCATGAAATCCGTGAGTAATAAATACATGACGTGATTTGTCTTGAAGTGTTCCCGTATGATAATGTTGATATCATCATCTTGGTTAATGACAACTATTCTAAGAAAAGTAAGTGGATCGATAATTTTAATATCAGCAATATTACCTTCAATATTAACATCGTCCGTGAATCCATGATCGTGAAATAACGTGACCATGTCGTTTAACGTGCTAATAGCATCTAAATCATTCCTTTTAATTACCATAAATATCCCCAGCAGATATGTTTCCATCCGACATCTCTGGATCGCATTAATTCCGTGTTATATTCTACATTAGTTTCTACTTCTTCCTTGAAAAAAATCTCTAACGCATCAACGAACACGTCTAACGGTATGTCGTTAATGGTCGTTGCGACTTGATCAAGTAATCGCTTTAGTTTAATTGCTGTATCAGTTTTCAAGACAGTCAATGAATATATTCGTGATAATTTCACGACGTGTTTTCTCAATGATTCATCGTCATCAATGAGTTTTTTCACTCCACGTTCCTTCATTAAACGATTTTTCACGGCTTTTTGTATCTTGCTCATGTCTAGAACACGTTTTGAAATCATCGAATCTGTATAATCTTCCCGTATGCTCTTTACTATATTTTTGATTTCATCAGTTTCTCGCTGTATCATTTCATCGAGATTGATATTCGGAAAATCTCTTTGAAATTGTTTCCGTGTTGTACCTCGAGTTCCGTCTTGCACGTACACATCGAATGGTGAAATTATATTCACGGTTCCTTGATCATCATGATGTAAGAATATCATTTCTAATGTCCTATCATTTTTCTTGTCAAATACATGATATAACGAAATTAATCCCTTGATATCAGTTGTAGATTTAAAAATACTATATTTCACGTCTTTATAAATCTTAAACTTGTCTTCAGAAATTTCATCTGTTTTTAATCGAGTTCGTATTTCATTACGAATTCGATCCCGCTCCGTTTCTCCCTCAACTTTCAAGATCGGGTTATTGGCAATCTTTTCATAGATATCCATGTCATTAATATTTTCAATCGTAGTGATCCGTTCCCCAATGGTCTTGATGTTCACGTCTTCGGCTTCTTCAAGAATTCCGAATTCTTTTCCAACGATCCTCGTGATATCAATAATCTTTCCCTTGATCTTGTCCAACAAGTTGAGATAACGTTGGATACCATCTGATGGAAAGAAATTATATACCTTATATGGATCATCATTCCCTATTCGGTCAATTCGTCCGACACGTTGCACGATCCTCATGGGATTCCAATGAAGATCGTAATTAATGACAACACGGCAGTCTTGAAGGTTGACAGATTCACTAAGCGTATCGGTCGAGATCATGACGTGTGTTTCCTCTATATCTCGGAGTCGTCTTCCATCGACTGGGTTGGCACGGGGACAGAATCGGGCGATCTTCATCTTCTTTTCGGGATCGCCTCCCAACACCATGTCTACGTTCTCTGCCATTTGAGAAACGTGATGAAAAAGATATTTAGCTGTATCTCTAAATTGGGTAAAGATCAATATTTTCTTGTGTTCATGTTCATTGATGATTGCATATAGCTTGTCTAGTTTTTCATCAACGAAATCAAACTGATGATCAGTTGGTTTTAATCTTGTCAAGTAATCTTCCATGAACCTCGTGATTTCTCGCACGTCATGGGCAACACCATCTTCAAATTGCACGACACCTTCGTCCAATGAGTCATCGTCCCAGTCTTTATCCAACACGTCATTAATAGCATCGTCATCGTCAAGTTCGAGACGCTTGGCAATCCGTTCCTTCAAGACTGTATCCAATCCTTCCGACTTGATCCTTGTAAGCATTGCTTGTTCCGTGTCTATAATATTCCATAAGGATCGATAAAACGCAAATGGACTCGACTCAAACCGTTTTAACATGGTAATCTTAAATAGTTCTCGTAATATTTGAGATGCGTTTTTATTAAGTACCATTATGTGAGGAAGTGATAATTCAAAAATGAAATCTATAAGACGTTCTAATACGGGATCCCATGCATCACCTAAGTCGTATTTAATCTTTTCAATCGAAGGCGTTGCGAATTTTACTGGTACTCCGCCTATTCGGAGGTTCGGATATCGTTCCTTGATGATGGTTCTCGTGCGAAGGATCATCGTGTGATTCAAGATATCATTGATTTCTCGGAGTGGTGCTTCCATTTGTCGAAGATATGGTGCCATGTCTTGCTTTTTTTTCCGAGCTTTTTCCATGCGTTTCTTGATTTGCTCATACTGTTTAAACGCTGTCGGTGATAATCTTGCATTGGTTAATGCGTTTGGTGTTGCGAACGTGAATATCAAGCTTTTCAAGTCGGTAATGGAATTATTAAGCGGTGTTGCAGTGATAAGTAAAATTGGTCGCCCTTTTAGTTCCATGAGATTTTTTAACCCCTTGGAATCTGGATTACGAAAGCGATGTGCTTCATCTATGACGATGAGATCATAATCACCATACACATTAACAACATCATCTCTCGGGCAACGGGTAAATTTCTGAATGGTCACGATGTTTATATTTTTACCATTTACATTCAAACCGAAAAATTCTTTAAGAACATTATTCCAATCCTTCGTTTCGTGTTTGCTTGCTGGGATAATGAGAAGTATGCGATCACCTCGCATGCGTGCGGATGACATGATTTCAGCACCAATAAATGTTTTTCCAAGCCCAACTGAATCGGAGAGAATCACGCCATTAAATCGTTTAATTTTTTCTTTTGCATTTTCAACACCTATTTTTTGGAACTCGGCTAATGCATCTCGATGCATCGCCACGTCACCGTCAAGCACGTTATACATCATGAGCTTGTAGAGTTCAAATGGTGTGATATATGCTGGATCACGTTCTCGTGTTATATATCTCTTGAAACTTTTCGAGCTTGTTATGTATTTCAATAAATCCGTGGTAAAATCTTTTGCTTCATCATATCGGGCATCATACCATTCATCAAGCGAGTTGAAAACTTCCATGTTATTCATGATTAAGTTAAGTTCCACGTTAGAATCCTCGATTCTTCCACCGAACCCACGAAACGAAAAATTCGATGATCCTACTATTGCGTATTGATCATCATTCCTTGTTAAAAGATAGAGCTTGGGATGGAAATGTCGTTCCGTGTAAATGCGAACATCACATATTCCTTGTTCAATAAGAGAATGAAGTTCAAGAACTCCCTCAAAATCATCGGTATCCTCTTCTACTAATTCTAAATCTTCTTGTACGGTTTTCCGTATTTCTCTCTCAATGTATCCTCGATCAATTTCCATTCCCGTTCTTTTATCAGTTTCGCTTCCAATAACGATTGAGATCTTTTTTATGGACTTGTAATTTTCTTTTATAACATAAAAACCACCGAGATAAAAGTATCCCACCCCGATCTTCATGATCTTGGTCTTAGGAAGAAGGTCATTCAAAACACTTCCCATCGTTCGTTGAATGTTATCGATGATAATGGGATATTTCGGATCATTCATGTCTAAAAGATGAACGATCCCTTTTTTAAGACTTTAAATAATTTAAAAAAAAAGAATTGAATTTGATAGCTGGACTATGTGGGAATTAAAGGTTTCATATTTTACGGAATTCCTAGGTTTGGAAAACCGAGCTGGACTATTTCAAACCTATATTCGTAATTACATCTTTGTTTACACAGTTTTTGGTTTATGTGTAATAGCTGGACTATATATGGATAGATTCTTGATGGACAACAACGAATGTGGGCTGTTGTCATGAGATGGACTTTTGGAAAATTTTGCATTACTTGTTATGAATAACCTATTTGTGAATTACCCCGATTAAAAATCGGGGCTTTGAAGGTTCGACCTACGAAATGGCGAACACCAATGGGTGATCCAAACACCCTCTATTCCCTATCCTTGCGGACTGAGGAACTCCTTTTTCCGCAAACGTTTCACGGTTCGCAGTAGCAAGGCGGGAACGCATCGTTTTCACGGATAGGCGTGCTATTTTATTAACGAGGAGACCAAACCAACCTCAGTTTTTCCACGGTGCATTCACGGTTACTTGCATGGTGTTGTACTGTCTCATCTAGTATTTAAACCTTTCGAGATAACATGCATCTACCGACTAACATCGGTAGTTTTCTGTCGCATTATTTATAATAATTAAAATGGAACGTGATCCCTTTCTCTTGGGATAATAATTAGCTGGACTACGTGAACTACCCACGCCTAAAGGCATGGGCTTCGAAGATATCTATACATTTTAAGAAAGTATAGTTATACATGCGGGCGTGTTCACGACACGACTATCCCCTATTTGAAATTCGGGGAATACTTTTTTAATGATATTAATTGATCCGTTGCTATCAGCGTTTACGATTAGTTTACATTGTTTACATGTATATAATCCACGATGTTTGCGATTGGATTTACGAACTTGACCACATCGACAGCACGTTTGACTCGTATGGGCTTCACTTACTTCTTCGTAATGAATTCCGTATAATTCGCATTTACTTTTCAATTTCTGTTTAAAGAATGCGTATGGAATGGATTGAAAGTGTTGGTTGTTTTTCTTACCCAACAATGCATTTTGTTTAATACCTTCCAACTTACCTATTATTACATTTCCTATTTTATCGGAAACACATTTTTTGATGATAATATTCACTGATTGGCTTAAAAAATTGTTCATCTTGTTTTTTCGATTTCGAAGGAGATACGCCATTTTCCGTCCGAATTTTAGTCCTTGGTTATCATATTGAGATTGTAATCGTGCTTTCTGCTTGTTCCACCACTGGTTATATGCTTTAATTCCCTTCCCATTGATGATATAGGAAGCCCCATCGGTGGAATAGCACGAGGCGAAGTTATTCAATCCCAAATCAATTCCCACGTATTTTGTCGCGTTTAAATCAGTCGGAATTGGTTCGTGGTTATAAATATATTCGATTTCAAAAAATCTAGCATCATATCGTGGTAACATGCGGATTTCTTTGATTGGATGACCAACAACATGTGAAGGAATCTTGAAAAAGAAAAATCTTTTATTTTTTTCATTTTTGAACCAATTTCCCATTGATAATCGTGCCACCGTTCCATCTTCCACGATTTTAAACGATTGCGTTTGAAAAATGCACGGAAAATATCCTTGCTTTGGTAAGTAACGGGGAGAATGAATCGGACGATTATAATTTCCCTTTTTTCGTTCTTCAATAAGTCGAAAAAATGATTTCCAATTTTTTTCAAGTACTTTTAAGACTTGTTGACCGACTTGAGAGGGCATCTTCTGATAATTTTCAGAGTCTTTGACCATCTTACACGTTTCATAAAACGTGAGAAATGTCCCGTTCACTTCGTAGTGATTTTTAAGTGCGTAATTCATTTCATTATACACGTTTTTAGCCAATCGTGTCAATAACCGAAACAGATCGTATTCTTCTTTTCTTAAATGCCGAACTTGGTTTTTTTGTGTAAGGTACATTGTTACAAAAAATATAGTATTATAATTATTTAAACATTGTGCCATTCATCCCCTCCCTAAAGGAAGGGGCTTTCTGGCACGTCATGGTAAAAAAATTTTCACTAATTTTTCTGGTTTCATACATAATATTATAGCTGGACTATGATGACGATAAAAGTCGTGCCGTATTTAAAACAATGTATCGGATCATTACCAAAGACATTGATACAATTAATCAATCAAAGTCAAACTCGTCAAAATTCCCCAAACACATCAGCAAGCATTTCCATGAGCGGTATCATTTCGGATCCGAACTCAATTGTCGTATCAATGTTATTAAAACAACTATCTAATCGTGGTTCAGTCAGTACTTCGACAGTTGATGTTGACAAGCATCCAAATGAAGATATCATTGCTGATGTTTTCGATGACATGGATTTATCCATTGGCGTGATGTCACATGAATCAAGAGCATTCATGATGTCATTCATTGGTATGGTTACTTCTGGTTCGCACCCAAGGGGTATCTTTCCTAATTTCGTGAGAAATGATTCAACTCCGTTCACGCACGCATTGGCAACTTCTCTTTTATTCAGACGCAACTTTGGCGGTTTTTCACCACCCATCTTGGTTGCCATTTTCATGAGTCCCTTAACGGTTCCAACGAGTCCGCTCGTGATTTCATCACACATTGATTTAGAAGATCGTTTTCTCATTTCTTCTCGGGTTTTCTTGACTTCTTTTAAATCTTTTTTACTAGGGGCAAGGAGATTCGTATCTCCTATCTTAATTTCTGTTGTCATTTTACATTACTTTCCAGTTAATTTTTTATAAATCATCAATTCATGAAGCAGATTAAAAAGCTCGATGTTCTCGACATCATTCCCATACAAGTCGGATGTCATGAGATTGGCTTCGTTATTATGCTTTATAAAGAACGCATCGGATCATCACCTCAAATGCGTCCCAAGAAAACCTTTATAAAAGTGTTGTAACATATACAATATAGTAATGTATGAAATACATTATTAAGAAAACACCACGAAAAAAGGTGAATATTTCATGAAAACAAAATTTGAAGAAATTGTGGATGTAAGAAGCATCGGAAGTACTGAAAATCCGATTGTCATGAACGAGCTATTAGTCAAAGCCAACACCGAACAATTTACTCCTTCTGTCGAAGACAAGGATCGGGTACTTCTATTGATCATTGACATGCAAAAAGATTTCATGGAAAACGGTGCTCTTGGTGTTCCTAATTCTCACGGTGATGTCGAACGATTGACAAAATGGATATATGACAATATGGAACGGATAACAACCGTGACCGTATCCATTGACACGCACAATCCATTTCAGATATTTCATCCAAGTTGGTGGGTCGGTGCGGACGGGAAAAATCCAGACCCCTTCACGGCAATCACGAAGCAAGACTTGGATCTTGGACGATGGAAACCAGTATTAAACCCCATAAAAAGCAGAGAATACGTGGAACATCTCGAAAAAGACGGCAAGAAAGTGTTAGTCATTTGGACATATCATTGCTTGCAAGGAACTTCGGGACACAGCTTAGAAAACCAAGTCGCAAACATGGTCTACTTTCATTCAGTTGCAAAACGATCCATTGCCATTCGCATGGTCAAGGGACAAGATCCCATGAGCGAGATGTATGGCATCTTGAAAGCAGAGTACGATCCGAAAAATAGGATTAACATTGACTTCTTGAACAAGCTCGAAGAGTACGACAAGATCGTGATCGCTGGTGAAGCAAAGAGTCATTGCGTTCTAGAATCAGTCAAGCAAATACTCGAACATTACAAGAACAAGCCAGAAGTAACCGAAAAGATTTACATTCTAGAGGATGCAATGAGCAACATACAAGGGTTTGAGGACGCAACTGAAAAAGAGTTTGAAGGGTTTAAGAGCGATTACAAGGTAAATATCGTGAAGACAACCGAATTTACATTGGAGGATGCATGAAAATGGCAAATAGTAAAGAAATTAAAGTGGACGGACTCGATGAAATTGAGATCGAGAACACTCCCATTGCGGAACTAGAAACCGAAGATGTCAATCTCATGTTGTTAGCAATTGATGTATCGGGTTCAATGGAACAATACGAGGATGTCATGCGGGAAGAGCTTGAGAAATTCAAGCGAAGCATCATTGATTCCAAGGAAAGCGAAAAAATACTCGTTGCTAGGGCAGATTTCTCTGACTTCTTGAGCATTGGCGGATACAAGAAAATCGATGAGTTTGACACGAACTTCAAGTCATATAGTTCCACGAGATTATATGATGCGATAGAAGACGGTGCCGAGAAACTCCAAGAATACATGAAATTCTTGCGGGATCGAGGAATGCGGGTCAAAGCAGTGTTCGCAGTCTTTAGTGATGGGCATGATAATGCATCAAAAACTGATTTTTCCAAGGCAAAACGGATCATTGATGAACTTAATAAGGCTGAAATAGTAACCGCATTCATTTCCTTTGGTTCTGACGCATTGGATCTTTCCATGAAACTTGGTGTCAAGAACAATCTGGAAATGGGTAGAACGGAAAGCGAGTTGAGAAAAGCGTTTAACCAATTGAGCAAGAGCTTGATTAGTCAATCCAAGTCAGTTGTAACGAAAACCGATGACTTCTTCGAGATGTAACCTAATTTCCCCTTTTTTTTATATTAATATAATGATAAAATCTAGAGGTATGAAAAAATGTTCATAAACAAGATAGGTAGCGAACACGTGACCTACGGAAAAAACAACCAAGACTTCGGATTCGAATGGCAAGGGTTCCTCTGTGTCGTGGACGGGTGCAGTGAAGGGGAACATTCTGAAGTTGGGGCAAAATTATTTTCAAAAAAGTTATTAGAAGTTATTAAAGATCGCAAGATGATCAAGCCACGGGATATTGACATTGCATTCTTGGGAGTGAAGAATTTTGTTGCACGACGTGGTGATGTTAATTATGACGATTACTTGCACGATGTAATAAATTACATGTGCTTCACGATCATGGTGTTAATTGAACGGGAACGTTCATGGGAACTTATTATGTGTGGAGACGGTGTCGTGATCACGCAAGATCACGATGATAATATGAAGTTCTTGTCCATTGATCATTCATCAACACCAATGTATTATGCGTATTCATTTGTAGACCGAGAATATCTTTCTTTGGCTGAGGATGTCGAAGTAGGATTCAAGAAAATCGTGTATGCAAAGGACGAGTACAAGGCAATTGGGATTGCGTCAGATGGGCTTGAAAAAATAATCGGCACGGAACACGAAGAATATTTCAAGATACTCATGAAGGATCGAAAGGAATGGGCAATTCGACGCAAGATTAATCAATTACATTCCATTTTCAAGGATGACATCACGATTGCAATTGGAGATGATGTGCCATGATGTTTAACGAACACCAGCATGTAAAAGACTTGGTCGCTGAAGGTGGTGAAGGTCGCTTGTATTCATATCAAGGTACTCACATGATTAAGATTTTCAAGAATGGCGTTAACATGAAAGAGAAGTTAACAAAGCTCAAGATACTCATGACAAAGAATCTCCCCCGTAATGTCGTGAAACCGCTCGAACTAGTGCAAGATCATAATGGCACGTTCATTGGTTACATGATGAAAAAGATTAAGGGTGAAGAGATTAGACGGTTAGCATCACGAAAATTTACTCGGGCGAACGGAATCACGAAGGATCACGTGAGTAACATGCTCGTGCAAGTCAAGAACACCTTAAAAAAATTACATGCTCAAGGCGTGTACGTGGGAGACTTGAATGATATGAACATCTTGTTTGATGATACCCACAAGGTTCATTTCATTGACATTGATAGTTGGAGCGTGTCGAATGATCATCGTTGCACGGTCGCAAATGATGCATTCAAGGATCCAAACCTCGTGAAAAACTTCTTTACTACGGGGACGGACGCATATTCGTTTGCCATCATCGTGTACAAGCTCTTGACGAGGTTGCATCCATTCGGTGGCGTGCTTAAATCAAATCCAAACATGGATTTAGTTGAACGGATGACCAAGAAGATATCAGTCATCAGAAATGATGACGTTACCATTCCGAGAATGGTTGATGGAAATGAGTTCATGTCCACGAAATTATTAGATGACTTGCTCGATATTTACGAGCGTGACAAGAGAGCATTACTTGGCACGAGCTTGGATAATTTTAATGATAATCTTATGCTGTGCAAGTCACACGATGACTATTTTTATGCGAAGTTTAACAAGTGTCCCGTGTGCGAACAAGATGCAATGGAAATCGCACCGATAACCAAGATCGGAGTTGTTGGTGGTGTTCCCGTGCGATTGATCTTTTCCGATCCCATGGTAAAGATCTTATTTAACGTGATGGGATACTTGACAGTTGATAACATGGTCGCATTCAGAAATTCTCAGTTTAAAGTCCCGTATCGAAAGGGCGTGTTATATTATACGAATGCAGAGGGAGATACATTATATGGTGTTGAGAAGACATCGATACATGTCAAGACATCCAATAGAACATTCACGCTAGAAAAGAAATTCAATACCCACACCGTGATCCGTGATAACACGATTTATTTCATTTCAAACGGACTTACCTTGACGAAATTTGACTTGATCGGGAACGAAACGAGTGAAAACACGATGGAACGGGTATCCATAAACAACGTGTTTGACGTGCATGATGAAAACAATTATTTCGTGTGCAACAATTATGATCACGGAAAAGTCGTGAGTGTATCGGGACACGTTCAAGAATTAGAAAACACGGACAAGATCATGGAGTACGGGATTCACTTTGATCTCGTGTCGAAAAAGTGGTTATTTATCTTTGAAACCAAGACGGGATCATTTTTAACGTACATCTTTGATAAGACTAACATGGTGTATCAAAGTGACAAGATCCGATATGTCGGAAGTCTGGGAAACTTGGCATTTTACAACGACTTGATGTACAAGCCATCACGCAAGGCGATCATTCGATTTGATTACAAGACGAATCAGTATAAGGAATTTAAAGTTCCCACGGTATCAGAGGGAACGAAACTCATGAAAAAAGGGAAGAAATTTATAGCAATAAATGAAACGGAGATACATGAAATAGGATGATAGAACACGAACGACCCATCGTTGCTGTGGATATCATAATCTTCACGGTCATCGATGATGAATTGAAAGTGTTATTGGTAAAACGAGATGAAGAACCGTTTAGAGACTCATGGGCTATGGTTGGCGGGTTTGTCCGCATTGATGAAGGGTTAGAAGATGCAACGAAACGGTTATTAAAAGACAAGGCTGGTGTTGATGACGTGTACTTGGAACAACTGTACACGTTTGGAGATGTGGATCGTGATCCTAGAGGAAGAGTCGTGACGGTAGCTTATTTCACACTTATTCCTTCACGAACATCGTTTAACGGTAACGATCGGACGCAGTGGTTTTCCGCATTCGACTTGCCCGCATTAGCATTTGACCATGACGCAATCATCACGATGGCAATTCAACGGTTACAATGGAAGATAGAATACAATACCATTGTATTCACGTTGTTACCAGAGGAGTTCACGATGTTACAATTGCGACTCGTATATGAAGCAATTCTTAACAAGAAACTTGATCACCGTAATTTTTCAAAGAAGATCATTAAACATAAGATCATTGAGTTAAGTGGTAACGAAACAACTGAATATCGTACACGACCGTCTAGATTGTATAAGTTCACGAAAAACATTGGTGATATCGTGAATCTATTTTAGGTCGTTGTCAGTAGATGTCCACGATATCACAATACTTCGAATCCCCAATGATGGACTTGACCAC
>Ga0209986_10002865_pt1 | contig 15431 bp, 16 predicted proteins | sample BlataG_FD_183168 | JGI IMG/M metagenome (GOLD analysis project Ga0209986, IMG submission 183168) | Deep subsurface microbial communities from Black Sea to uncover new lineages of life (NeLLi) - Black_00105 metaG (SPAdes) (version 2) | ecosystem: Environmental > Aquatic > Marine > Oceanic >...
TATTATCACCAGCCGCCACAGCAGCAGCAGCATACTCATCACCACCATAATCTTCCTCATCTTCTATCGTTTCTATATTATGATCAACATAGTCTTCCATCATTCCATATGTATCATCATCTTCTTCAACAGCTCCTACACCAAATGCCACTCCCCGACTCCTCTTTGCAATAGTATCACTAAAAGTAGATGTATGTTTTATACTATGAACACCAATTCCTGCCGCTCCTTGTTGGTGTTGTTCCTTTTTCTCTTGTCGAGCTGCTGCTCTGAATTCTTCAGCTCCCTGGAAAGGGTCATATCCCACTCCATGTTGATCTAGTTTCGGCTGTATTAAATATAACGGAGTGTTGTCCTTGTTGGCGGCGGTAACTGCAACAGTTGTAGCTTGGCGTTGTGGCCGTTTTCGTTTCTTGGCAATATGGCCATGATGATGACGCACGTCTTCTTCCTCCTCCACTTCTCTTTCTTCCTCTCGATGTTCACCAACCAGCCTTTCTATAACTTTTGACCCAATTCCTTTTCCTTCTTTCCAGCCCATGTGTTGCAGTAGCTGCATTCCTATTGATGTTGGAACAGCCGCCACAAAGAGGTCTTCAGGTACCAGTCCTGAAATGGCTCCGTGCCTTGCAGATGTTGCTGATGCCTGGTGTTCTGCAGCCACAGCTCGTCTAGCTGCTTCTTTAAACTCATTTCCAAAGGTGTCATATGCAGCAGTAGTGCGTAATTTATGGTTGTTGCGCTCTTGGCGTTCATCCTCATCTAGGAAAGCATCGATGTCTTGAGAAATGGGGGCAGCTCTGGAGGATCTGGAAGAGACAAAGGTGGAGGGAGCCCAGCCTTCTGCACTTCCTACTGTGTTGAAGTATCCAGCAGAGTAGCCTCCAGTGAATGCGCCGTGGAATCGACGGCGGCCTTGGTCGTCTGTGACTTCCTGTGTGTTTGTTGAGGGTGAGGGAAGAGGAGAGGAGGCGGTGAGAAGAGGGAGGAAATTGTCAATCGGGATGAGAAAACAAGGAATTAGGCGTTAGCCAATTGTTTTGTTCACGTGTACTTACTTGTTTATGTGCTGGTAATGCTCTAGTGGATGCTGCATCTTGGGGTGCTTTCTTATAACCTGGAAACTCGTTTTGATCTAAGATTTTGGAACCATAAAATGTATAGTCAGAGTCGTCATCCGTATTACCCACCATATCCAGTTATAATGGGGTGCTAAGGTTTCAGAAAATTGATAATATGTCAATTACAGGCGAGGATACTGTCACTTAAACCTCTCAATAGTGTCCCACAAAAAACACCAAGAAAATTGAAATATTCAAAAAGACGATGAGTTTCTACAAATGAAATATTTCATGATATTCATAAAAACTAAGTCATGAGAACAATCTATAGAATTTGTCAATTTTCGAGGAAACCGTCTTCAATCTCCAATCCATTTTCGATCACTCATCACCAAAGGTTTAACACTAGGCTCAACGCAGCTACCAATGACACTCAGAAGGACATTGCAAGGATAATAGACCAAGCAGAAAGAGCAGCATCATTATGGGAAGTCGTTTGGACGGACTTCTACCCACCACCGACAATTTCTTCTGCCCTGAAGCAATTGCAGCATATGTCAGATATAACTTTCGTTACATGGGGTGGGTACCCTCAAGCTGAAAGAACTAGAATAGCTATAGCCAGGGAAGAAATATTTCCAATGGCAACAATTGGTTCTGCTCCTATCACATCATCAGACGAAGATGCTAATGATGATGATGCCAAACCTTCACTATCACTCTCCCAACAACAACAACCGCCACCTGGCGGAGTAGCAGCACTCTCAATCACGGGCAACTTCATGTTTGACAAGGCCACACACCGCGACTTCCTTGGCTCTCTTCTAGGCACTGGCATTGAAAGAAGCAGAGTTGGAGACATCATCGTAAACGGAGAAAAAGGCGCCCAGATATTAATAACCCCCAACCTGGTAGACCACATACTCGTCAACCTCAACAAAGTACGGAATGTTCCCGTTGTAGTAGCAGAAATAGACCCAGCCACTGACCTCAGAGTCGCAGCTCCAAAGACGCAGGAAGTGAAGAGTGTAGAAGCTAGTTTAAGATTAGATGCCGTGGCTAGTGCAGGGTTTCGAACCAGTCGCGGCAAGATGACGGTGGCGATAAAGGAAGGGGATGTGAGGTTGAATTGGGAGATTGCCAAGCCTAGTGCTACAGTGAGGGAGGGTGATACAATTAGCTGTGCGGGTAAGGGGAGGGTGCAGGTTGTGTCGATAGAGATGACTGCTAAAGGGAAATTTGTGGTTGAAATGGTCAGGTTTCAATAAGTTAACAAATGTGATATAGATATAAATACACGTGAGAATAGACAATACTAAGGATTGATATATTCAGCAGTGCATTTAATACTACTCATCTCACTGCTGTTGCTACCGGCTAGCCTGAGCAGAGATGGTTCCACCACCAGAAACAGGAGGAGCAGGAGAAGCAGGAGCTGTAGTAGGCCTTGCTATCGCCCCTTTCTTTTCCATCTGTTGTTGTAAAGAAGCAACTGGTATGACCATGGGGTACTGATTCAACACACTTCTCAGATTCATTTCTAATTTCTGCACTCTTTCTCTTTCAGCTTGTTGCTGCTGCCTCTTAGATGGTGCAGACGAAGATGACGTGACTACAGTTGCTCCCTTGGTTTTTGCCTCCTTGATAGCCTTTTCTAATGCACTTTCTCCTTCTTCTACATCTGATTTCTGTGCTAATGGATTAAGATCCTTTTCTAATGCACTAAATGCTCCTTTAAGACTGAACAAGCATCGTTGGAGTCGGGAGGTCATCACCGCGTGAATGCTGGGTGCTTGGTACACAGTCCCGTCTAAAATATAGTAGCAAGCTAGTGGGGTAATTTTACCAGTGGCAGTTCTATGTCTCTTGAGGATGACAAAGAGATGAGGTTGCTGAGAGTCTTGGATGATGTATTCAATGCCAGGGCCGATGAGGTCTTGGAGGGTAAGGGAGCCTTGACGAGCAACGTCATTGAGACAGCCTGGTTGGTAAAACGGGCTTGCTGAGAAGTATAAGACTGCGTTTTGGGTTGCAAGTTGGTGGGATTGTAGGAACATGTCGTCTCGCCAACATGTTGCTGTGAGATCAGGCGTAGGTGCAATGGACTCCTCGGTGGTGATCATCTATTTTTCAAAGATAGATGAATCTGAAGCTGTATGGGGCATTTGACACAAATAGCGTTAGATCAGGTACATTTAGTGTGATAGGAATATAGAATTCTTTAAAGTCTGTATTTAAACAAGTAACGTCGTCAGACTATGTAGTTCACATAGACTTCCCCCGACACCCACGCCAGGAGGGAGTACCCCCATCACATGACCAGAGTAAAGCCCAGGTGCCGCTCTCAAACTTTGCTCCTCTATTAAATATGTTACTCCTGCACATGCTGGATGTATGGGCACCTTGAGGCCATCGTGGGATTGCATTTCTACTGGCCTATAAGTTGGTGGTCGAGAAGAGGGAGGTGAACATTTGAGAGGGAGGCACTAGAAGTATTACATTTCCCTACTTCATACATACTCTATCTGAACTTTAAAGGCGTGGGAATCAGTGTATGGATTGTTGAGTTCCTTTACAGAGCGATAACAGGGCTCCGCCTGGTCTCTAGACGAGACTTCAGCCATTTGAAATTGCTAATTTTGCCAAATATAGCTCAGCATAGTTCATTTAGCTCTGAAAAATTCCAATGCCGGTCACTGAAGCCATTGGAAGTCAAAGCGGGCCAAAGTCGATGTCATCTCCAACTCTTAACATTCCCCCCCTCGCCGACGGGATCGACCTTGATCAACCTGCTAGAAAACGCCCTAGAAGCTCAGATGCACTGGTTCCTACTGATACTTCAGACTCACAGCTAGCACTTCTAGTCCCACCTCCAGCCCCAATAACATTGGGACCTCCCATGCCAAGTGTGGTTGCTGCTGTTGCAGACGCCAATCCTCATTGTTCACCCCAACCTGAACCTGCAGAACACTCCCTCTCCCCTCTCTCTCCCATCCAATCACCCAGGGACCATGATTACCACAACAACCACCACCACCCCAACAACAACAATAGCAGGGATGGGATGGATTTAGCAAGCGGGCCAGTTGCAAGCGCTGCCTTTTATACAATCACAGCCAGCGAACACCTTGGCAGTGGGAACGGTATCGGTTTCAACACCACAGACACCATGGATGTCCTCATTGCTCCCCCTCATCATTGTATCAACTGCACTGGTCTTGTCTGGGGCACTATGTGCATGGAGTGCAACCATTTCATAACTGAAGACAGTGAGCTTTTCAACACAGCCGTCCATCCTGATGCACAGCCTCCGCTCTCTGCCAGCATTGCTCAGTGTGTGTTGGCTTATGATGAGAGAATGATGCTGCATTGTGAAGAAGATAAGGAGACAGATGAGGGTGATCGATACGATGATGAAGGTAATATAGGTGGTGGGTTTAGTAGTGGTGGTGGTAACAGTTCTTCAAGATCAACGCCTCATCCTGAAAGACCAGACAGAATCAGATCTGTGATGGCTAGGTTGGAGTCGGAGGCGCTGGCAGGTGTGTGCAGAAGATTGCCAGTCAGGGCTGCTACACGTGCTGAGCTCTTGGCGTGCCATACTCCCAATTTGATTGATGCTGTGGAGATGCTTGCACGCACAGCTGCAATAAAACAGCAACAGCAAGAGTCTTTGCGGTATCAACAACCTCATTTTGCTGCTGCTGCTGCTGATGATGCTGCTGCTGCTACCCTTGTTCCACAACAAGCACTACCACCACCAGCTACAGTAGCAGCTCCCAGCATCAACATCTCCCCAGACACCTACGTCAATCCCCACACCGCTCTCTGTGCAGCCCTCTCAGCAGGAGCTTGCGTGGACGTCGCGGTCCAAGTGGCCACCGGCACAGCCAAGGCTGGCATTGCCGTCGTCCGCCCCCCTGGCCACCACGCAGAGTCCAATACAGCCATGGGATTCTGTTTCTACAACAATGCAGGTGTAGCTGCTCGTGCTGCGCAACAAGTTCCTGGCATTAAAAGAGTTATGATCTTAGACTGGGACATACACCATGGGAACGGCACTCAGCACATATTTGAAGATGACCCCACTGTGCTTTATGCCTCTCTCCATCGTCATGACGGAGGCACCTTCTATCCAGGTACTGGTGGTGCCCACAAAGTAGGGACAGGAAAAGGTACTGGCTACTCTGTGAACGTTCCCTGGCCATGTGGAGGTATTCAAAATGGCGACTACATTGCAGCATTCCATCACATCATACTCCCTGTTGCATATGACTTTTCACCGGACCTCATCATCATCTCCGCTGGGTTTGATGCTGCAGAAGGGGACCCCATTGGAGGATGCAACCTGACACCGGAAGTGTTTGCTCACATGACTGCCATGCTACAAATGATAGCTCCTACATGTGCTCTACTCGAGGGGGGGTACAATCTGTTGGCAACAGCAGTCTGTACGGAAGCATGTGTCAGGGTGTTGTTGGGAGAGAGACCTCCTAGATTGCCGGTTGGAGGGGAAGATGGTGATGGTCAGCAGCAGAGTGGGCCTACTACAGGTGGTTTGAGAGGCATTGTAGCTGCTGCTCAGGCATTGTCGACATATTGGGAGTGCCTGGCTGGTTTGGAGTTGAGACTCCCTGCGCCTCCTCCTCCTCCTCCTGTTAGACTCTCTCTGGCTGCCCTCTCTCCTGCTGGTACTGGTACAGGAGGAGTGACTGTGGGTCTGCCTCCACATCTTCAACACCAACACCAACAGCACCATGAGGAAGATGATAATGATGAAGAAGATGAAGAGCAATACATGGATGCTGATGATGAGCTCATGGATTATGCGTCATCTTCTGGCGAGGAAGAAAATGAAGAGAACGAGGGGGAAGAAGAAGAGGAAGAAGAAGAGCAGCACGACGGGGGGTATGATAATTATGAAGATGATGAAAATGCTCCAATGATCACTGGCACCACCAATACCACTGCCAGTGCTGATGATGACGGTGGAGATGAGAAGTTGAAGATCAAGCTGGACTTGTCATTGACTCTGAATAATAATATCAATGACACTGGTAATGATGGAGGAGGGAGTGCATCGCCTAAAGGAGTATTGAAATCTCACTCTAGTGATAATGACGTTGATGAGGAGGAGGATAAACATCCAGGTTCACCAGTAGCAGCAGTAGGAGGAGGAGGAGGAGGAGGAGGAGGAGGTGTTTTGGATGCAGTAGCCAGTCCTGTGTTGCTGCCTCTGATGAAGGGAGATGTGTATGTAGAGGAGGAGCACTTGATTATCCATCATCATCATCAGCAGCAGCAGCAGCAGCGGCAGCAGCGGCAGGATGGTGCATAGAAGGGGGGAATGGAACGATAACAAGAAAACATATAAGAAGGAGAGTAATTATCTGAATTTGTTTTTTAAGGAGAGGAGTACATTGATAGTATTCAATATTTTTCAATATTTTTGGGCTTGGAGAATGTTTTGATTTTCTTCTTTTCACCAGGGCAGAATATTTCATTTTGTAGTTGCTGATGCAGTAGAGGACTAGAGCAAACAGCAGGTATGGAATTTTGCTTTTAAACTTGTAGAAAACCTCTAGCAATAAAAGACTAAAAAAAAAACTAAAAGACTAAAAAAAAAACTGACAGTATTACCCCTTTTTCTGACATTTGTGTAATTTGTATCTCTATCTATTTTTCCACCACAATGCAGCTGCAGTATAATATAGTCACACATATATATCTTACACATCCTCACTTGTATCGTTTGTATCAGCACCCAATCCCCAAATCAGCCAGGAAGCCATTCCAAAGAATGGCACAAACCTATACTTGGCCTCTGCTTTTTCCAGTAAGACTGATTGCCATAAAGCATACAAACAAGAATCAACAGCAAAGGCCCAGAAGACTCTATCCGATCCTAATTGATCAGTAAACCATTGCCATCTTTCTATCAGGCCTCCATATTCAGGACGTGCTGCTAGAGCCCAGCATACTGATACTGCGCCTACTATGCCAGCTACTCCTCCAAACGCTCCACTGTACCATGGCTTGTTCAGTGCTACTACTGTGTCAGGCTCCCCATCATCGATTACCACTACTGATGATGATGCTCTGTTATTTTGAGATTCAATAGGCTTCAACCTCTGTGCCATGTATATTGGCAGAAAAACATTAGTCAGAAACATCGTACCCAGCCATAATTGAAACTTGTTCTCAACCGCCTCCCCCTTTTTATCCATCACCATGACCGGCAACATCATCATGGACCAAGCGTTGACAAAGTTGAACAATGCCTCCGACACTGGGTGCTCAGCAATGCATGGTACAGGACTCAGGCCAGCTGAATTCAGGGCAATATTGACATAGAAGAAGTTGAGTGATTCATGAAAGACAGACTGCAGTGTTTCTGGAGTGGTTTGCCATACTGGAAGACCAGGAGCTGCAGTGGACAGCATCACATAACCTATGTAACCAATATAAAAGCCCCACATTAAGAAATAAGGTAAATAAGCAGGATCTGCAGATGGACCTAACTTTCTAATAACCGGGGCTATCAAGCTGATGGCTTTGAGTGCACCAGACCCTGGTTTGAACGCTGGCTCTACAATATCTCTGGCATATACTATTTGACCCTGGTTGTTAATTCTATAGAATGAGGCTCCTCTGCTGAATGGGAGAGTTGTGCCATTTTTGAATTCTACATGCCAGGTGACACCACATGCGTCGACAGATCCATCGCCGGTGATGTCCTCAACGACAAAGATGATATCATCTGGAATCCACTCCTCGACTTTTTTAAGGTAGCCAGTGATAGATGTTTTGCCTTGGAAAGGGGCGGCGTAGACAAGGTCTTCATAGATACAGTCGTCTGCTATGAGAGAAGCTACTGCTGGCATGTTTCTTGCGTTGTAATTGGTGTAATAGTTGAGCGCTACTTGCTTGGCAGTGGCAGTTGTTTCTTGTTGTTGTTGTTGTTGTTCAGCTGTCGCCTGTGCCACAGGGAAGAAGAGGGGGGTGATTTTTCAAGTGTGAGGTGTTAAATTAATGCTTTAAGAATTGCTTTTGGACAGGTGAAGTAAATAGACTGTTGCTGGCTCACCTTGCACAGAGATATGCTGCGATCGAGCTTGGATTTCGTCTTGTGGCCAAGATCATTTAGAGTATTGAGACGCTGAAAGTGCTTTAAGGTTCCCAATGACGACATCGTTGCAATTACACTGCTCAATTTAGTCCCTGCGACTCGAAATTCAATGTTTCAAATCACTGCCAATCGTTTCCCTCCCACGGTTAAGTCCTCTCTTCGTCTGCCTCCCAAGGTTGCCACTCCCCGCTCCTCCCTCGTCCTCCAGTCTCAGCCTGAAAAGCAACCATACCAAAACCATTACATCTTCTGGGACCTGGACAACATTTGTCCCCCCATCACAGTCCCTTTTCTCCAGGGAGATCCTCGACACACCATACATGATTCACTGGACGCTATACATCTCGTGGCGCAACATGCTCTAGCGGCCCCACTTAAACTGTCACATGCCTGTGTCGTTGCCAACACTGCAACATGGTCCACTAAGCCTTGGTGCATCACCACCACAAACCGCCCTAATATTTTCATTGCCAAGACATCTCAAGATAGAAAGCAATCAGCAGATGTGGAGCTGACAAAGTTGATCATTGGGCAGTTGGTCATCTTGAAAAGGCAGGGCAGATTGAATGGTAATGATACAAACCACCACCTTCCTGTCTTTACCCTGGTTTCTGAAGACACTGATTTTGTTCAATTGATGGAATATCTTTCATCAAAGGTGGTAACCATATCAATGACAATGCATTCCGTGTCTTTTAAACACCTTGGTGGTAGTAGTAGTAGTAACGACAATAGTAGAGGGAAATATCCAGTGCGCACCTCCAAGTTTAATCTAGACAAACGTAGGTTGGCACAAGTTGCGCATCACACTGCCATGTTTGCCTTGAACTCAACAGAACAAACACAAGAAGTAATGTATTCAGATGATAACAATGCTACTGGTCAATGCAATCGTAATAATAATAACAGTTTCACTCCTCCTCCTCCTTTTGTACTACACGAGTCGTGGACAAATCCAAAGTACCTCTGTTGACACCTATAGATTGTTCCTTATACATAAAATGTTGCAGAAATAACTATGCAGTGCAATAAATAAGATGAACAGCAAGTAAGATTAGTAATTTCCATTTCTCAGTTGCTCGATTCTTTCCTGAGCCAGATTAATCAAATGATCTCTATCCTCCTCCTCCATATCGCTCACAATCAATGCAGTGATAAAAGACACAAGTTTACTAAGATTGGTGATCTTAGCAACACGTTTCTCCAATGCTTTTAAAGACATGCTTCTAAGTCTCATGAGGTTGTGTTTTAGGAGTTTGGGGTCTTCACCATCTGGCACTTCAATGTCGGGGTGGTGGTGGTGGTGGTTTGATGGTGTGGAAGATGGAGGTGGTCTTCTGATGACTGACCTACTGTTGGTGGTGGTGTCATAGTCAAGGTCAGTGGGAAGGGATACATGGTTTTCAGCTGCTTCACCTCGGACTCGTTTTGATTGACGGATGGGTTTGTGAGGGGAGGAAGTGACAGTGGCCGTCTTCTTCTTCTTCTTCTTCTTGCTCTCTTTCAGTTGAGCGGTGGATGGGTGGTTTGCTTCCAATTCTATTTTGAGAGTGTTTAACCCGAGCTCTTGTAAGCGGGATTGATTGCGAGCTATATTTCTCAGGCGTTGAGCCTCATATTCGTTGATTTCCTCCATAGCTGAGTTCAAAATGCTTAAATTCTTACCCTCTGACCCCTTCTTTTAGAATCGATATCCAACCAAGCTGCTCGGTATCACTGTATTTCTTGCTTTAATTTAAAGCATGAACCTCATTTCAACGCTCATTTTAAGTTGTCTTAATCGTTCAAGTAGCCAGCTGTCTGTCGACGCTCAAGAGGAACCATTCCCAAAATCATTTGTGCGCTCGGCCTGCAGGCTTCTCCTCCATAGAGCGGGCTGCGACTCCGATGAGCGTATTCCAGCTCCCTCAGACCACATAGTGGCTGAAGCCAAGTTACTCGCCTCCCCTGTCCGCAGCAGCTTCTTGACCTACGTTCCATCCACCAACTGGAGCGTCTGAGTAAGCAGATGGATCCATTGGATCAATGGCTGGTTTCTTTTCTACACCGACACCCTTTGCTTGTGGTTTTACCTCCTTACTATTCACAAGAGCTTTCTTCCCACCCCCCCCACCACCACCATTGTTACTAGACGAGGGAGGCAGCCACTGTCGCTCCCCTGTCTTGTAACTGTAATAGTACACACATCCACTATTCTCATCAACTGCTGCTTTCCACCCAGGTGGCAGTGATAGGAATGGTTTCAACCATGTTCTTTCTAATGTTGTAGGGTTGTAGTAGTATTTATGCCTGTATCGCTGGTCATATGATTCAAACCAACCAGGAGGCAGGGAAACGTCTCTTTTTAACTTTACTTGTGATGGTGATGATGATTGTTGTTGTTGCTGTCGTTCTTCAAATAATGCTGTGGTAGGTGGAGGTAAGATACCTCTCTTTGCTAGCCTGGCTCTTAGCGCAGGAGGAAGTTCTTTGGGTTGTGCTTGTTGGGTGTTGTTTGAAGGAGAGAGTTGTGTTTCTTGTACTTGCAACGATGGGATGACGGAGTTGTCATTTGTTGGCGCTTGTTGTGGTATTGCTTGCTTTGCACTTACTATATCGTTCTTGTGATTATTTTCGTCATCTGATTCGGGCTCTGGGGTGTACTCTATGTCGTCCAACTCGTCAGAAGAGGACATTTTATGTTTGATTCCGTTTGTTTAAGGTTGTTTTGTGAAAAAATGAGCACAATTGATCCACATACACACTGAATAGAGGTTTAAAGTTCCGATATTAATGGTATCAAGTGGGTTTATGAGTGGAACTATGTCAGCTCGCCCATCGGTCGACCTTTCCCTCGAGGTCGAAAGCTTTCAACTTGCAGGCCTCGTCTCCAGAGGTTGAGCTGTCTCTCCCACTGTGCCTTGTAAGAAACCTTCTTGAACGAGGCATAACTGTAGTGTTCTAGACAAAACAGCCAAGGGATCAGAAATATTGTAAATGGCACTCTGCAAAACCAACAAAGTCTTAATGACAGGAGGCAACTATCGTCGCGACTTCCCCGATCGGGGAACCAGCGTCATCAAACACTTGAAATATGGGAAGTTAGATCCTTCAGAGTTGCATATTTTGATTCATGCATTTTATGAAATACTTATAACACACTACACATGTTATTAATTTTGAAATAGGCCACTATTGGTCTTGAAATATGTCGAATAATGGGCTGCAAGGATTTAGTTTAGCACTTGGGAAGGGCAAAACTAATCAAAAACGATTGGACATTCAAGATGCGGACAAAGAAATTAAACGTGAAGAAGTTTTAGGGTTTGGAAGAGCTGGGATTCAAACAGGTGAACCGAAATCCCAAAACAACAATGGGCCTAAAATCATACCCAAACAGGAGAATACCTACAGGTACGTCTGAAAAGACACGTCTATAACTCCTACAAATGCACTTTAAACTCCATTGCCTCACAAACCCCTTTCCTTCTACAGATTTGGCGCTCAAAAGTTTGCACCGACATTCATGCCCGACTCGACAACTACAGCTGCCGACACAATAGACCCAAAAGACATCAACAAGTTTGAAACTGCCGCCCACGACACCGCAATAGCTCAACATGATGTCTCTTATGGTTTGCAAGTACGCAATCGGCCTGAAATCAGTAATGGCCATCACCATCCTCCTCCTCCCCCTCCCCCACAAGACGAGGCAGCTCAGCTTAAGGAAGACCTAGCCTCCCTCCCTCCCGAAGCCACTCTAGAAGCCTACGAAGCCATGCCAGTAGAATCATTTGGAGAAGCACTCCTCCGTGGAATGGGCTGGGTAGAAGGCAAGGCCATTGGAAGAATGCACAGGGAAGAAGTTGAGGCCATAGAACTGCTTCGTCGGCCGACTCGTCTGGGTCTTGGAGCAGCTCCTGTTCCTGAAACTAATGAAAAGAAGATCATCAAACCTGGAGAATCTAGAAAACAGGCTGACATGGTGTACGTAGATGAAAAGGGGAGGGTGTTGAATAGTAAGCCTGTGGGGAAGGCGGCTGTTGAGAGAGGAGAAGCTTCTCATGCAGATTCAGATGTGGCGGTGGCTGGGAAGACGATGCATATTGTGCAAGGTAGACATGCTGGCTTGAAATGTGAGGTAGTAGGGCTGGAACCTGAGGAAGAAGGAAGATCACAGCGTGCTAGAGTGAGGATGCTGCCGTCGTATGAAACTGTGATTGTCAACTGCAAAGATCTGGCAGATAATAATATTGATAGTAGAAAGAGAAGTCAAGAAGAAGTTAACCTTGATCATAATAATGATGATGATAAGAGGAAGAAGAAGAAGGGTAGAGAGAGAGAGAGAGAGAGAGATATTAGCGGTAGTGATGAAGAAGAGGAAGAGAAAGAAACAGGTGGTGGTGCAGCATGGTTGGTCCCCCACGTCAAAGTGAAGATCATAGATAAAAAACTCAAACACGGCAAGTACTACTTGAAAAAAGGATGCATCATAGACGTCAAGGCGCCCACGTTATGTGATGTCCTGCTAGACGAAAAGGACCATGTAGTAGAAGTACACCAATCCCAATTAGAGACAGTGGTACCCAAGAAGGAAGGCACAGTGCTGTTGGTGGTCGCAGGGGAGAAGAGGGGCGAGAGGGGGAAGCTGCTGAGTAGGAATAGTGAGACAGGCCTGGCTGCGGTACAATTATTGGGTGATTTTAGTATACATAAGTTGTCCCTAGATGATGTTGCAGAGTATGTTGGATTTGGGTACAACTGATTGGTTGGTAATTCTGCTGGTGTAAATAGCTATATACCTTGTAGATAGGTTACATACTTGGAAGCATAAGGTACATACATATATTTAGAGGGGGGCACATGATATTTTCTCTCTTTCCCCCACATTTGTTTCTTAAAGCAAAACAAAATCATATTTATTCCAATATTAGAAGTAGTACAAGGTCAATTCAGTTGGGCAGGAATACAACTGTAGCAGTCACATCATCGCAGTGTCTACCTTGGAACCTAACAGCCCACTCCTTTCTTGCTGCTTCAACCACAGCAGCTGCAGCTGCAGCTGCAGTTTCTTGCTCAGCTGCAATCTTCACTACCTGTGATGAACTCAGCCATTCCCAAACTCCGTCACTTGCCAGTACCAAAACATGTCTACCGCCAGTAGTACCACTAGTAGTGGTGGTACTATCGCCATCAGCTGGAGAAGATTCATCACTTTGATGATGGTGGCGCCAATCTAGAGGGACATGCCGTACCTCTGGAGTTGGAATCACACCAGCATCGGCAGCAATATGATCCCCGATAGCCCTGGTAATAGCTAGACCAGGTACCCACGTATCTTTTCTGAATACTCTTAGGGGACCAATTGGGAAGCCTTTGGCATCAGTGGCTGCTCGGCCCACTCGGCCTCCCGCACTCAGGATTCTTTCTCTCTCGCTTTTTCTCTCTGGTCGGTGGTCTTCTGTCAGAGGAATAGCTACTATGCTGCCTGCTATCTGCTTACTGCTACTACAAGTACTACTTTGAATAGGTCGAGAATAGTCTGGTATCAAGCCTCCTGCCTCTTCTAATGATGGTACATGACTGCTATCATCATTATTAGTAGATGCCGTATAAACGCCAAGAACAGCTCTTGAGTCACCAGCCCAAGCCACAGTCAAGCCCCTTTCATCAATCAGCGATACGACAGCCGTCGTTCCACTCTTTGAAAAGTCAAATGAACTTCTCAACAGTGTAGCTGCTGCTGTTTGGAACGCATTTTCCATCCATCTTTCATATTCCCTCTTGTCTGGTAGATTTATTTTGGACAATGATGATGCATTAGATGTTTGGATTGCTGATAGCAGGGCATCTTTTGCTTGTAATGCTGCTGCCTTTCCCACTCTTCCGTGTCCATCTAAAACACCAACCAAATATGCTGATCTTGCTGAATTCTTCTTCTTCTTCCTTATTTTATTCCATCCCCAACCTACACCCTTTTCCTCCTCCTCCTTCTCTGCTTTGATGCCAAAATCTAACCGAGATACTATAAAGGCATCTTGATTGTCAATCTTCCAAGCGCCACTGGTAACCCCACCAGTTGAAGAAGCCCCAAATTCCATCCCTCCAGCCAATTTGAGATAATATGCTGTATCAAAACTAGGTGGTTTGAGATGCTCCTGTTGGGTCCATCTAGAGAGGTGGATGGCTACTTCACATTCTCGAGCAGAGACAAGGACTCGTTCGCAGGGGAATTGGCAGATGGCGCAATTGTCACTCTTGTTGACGGCATTGTCATTGTGAAGGATGGGTCGGAATAGGTCTTCTTCTATATTGACACTGGATAGTGATAAGGAGCTGAATGAGGATGGTGTTATGCTAGATGGATTTGTTTTGTTGTTGGTTGGTTGAGGGCCTCTTCCGTTGGGGAGGGAGCGAGCAGCGAGATTTCGAGATGGTGGATGGACTTGGCAGTCGTGAGTAAGCCATGATTTGTCGCTTAGACGAGTCTTATGTTGGATATATTGTTGGGATGAGATCATTTTGTATGCGTTGTGGGCTACTAATTGACTCGAGCAAACCGATGCCCTTGGAAAATCTCAGAACCCAACACTCAACCGCTATCTCAACCAATGAATACTGTTCAACAACGATTAGTTATAGATTTTGCTGAATTTTTCTACTCCAGAACTCACAATTTCCTAACTTATCCTGTGGTGTGCCGGCAGAACGAGGGTTTCCCAGTTGCCGACCACCAGCTGGCATCATCGCACACCATCTCCCCATCTCCACTTGCCTCCATTTCTATTCATCTTTACATCAACTAAACATACATACCATATTATAAAACCGCTGAATCAATGTTTCTTCACCCTTGTAAACACTGTTGTATACTGTGTTTCTCTACCGTCTTCAGACATCTTCATCTTGCTTACCTGAGTCAGTGTGTCCCCATCCTCTGATAATATAAATTCATCAGTACCAGTACCTCCATGTGGCTCCCCCCATTCTACATGTATACAAGGATTACTAGTATCAGTGTGATTAGCATCCCTATTCTTGGTTATCCAACCAATGTGTTGACCTTTTCTTTTATCTCTTCTAGCATGCTCTACTTTCACACCGGTCCAAGGATACCGTTCCTTGACATCCATAATGCCTCCTGCTACTAGATTGGTCTCAAAGAATTCATCCTTCTTGTCTAGTATTTCCAAGGTGTTGAGGACCCTGACGGCTTGCTGCAGGAGCCATGGTAGCTGAACTAGGTGGAAGGCTTCCTCACC
>Ga0209986_10002866_pt1 | contig 15418 bp, 14 predicted proteins | sample BlataG_FD_183168 | JGI IMG/M metagenome (GOLD analysis project Ga0209986, IMG submission 183168) | Deep subsurface microbial communities from Black Sea to uncover new lineages of life (NeLLi) - Black_00105 metaG (SPAdes) (version 2) | ecosystem: Environmental > Aquatic > Marine > Oceanic >...
AGTTATAAATGAAGATGTGGTAGATTACAACCCTAACAAGAAATATGACATAATAATTACAATATCTACATTGGAACATGTCGGTTGGGACGAACAACCAAGGGAACCATTAAAAATTTATAAAGCTATAGATAATCTAAAACGTTTATTAGTACCAGGCGGTAAAATAATAATTACTATACCTAAAGGCCAAAATCCAGTATTAGATAATTTACTCAGAGAGAATAAAATTCCATTTACGAAAAGATATTTTTTAAAACGCGTTTCCAAGAATAATAGATGGAAACAAGTACCATGGAAAAAAATTTCAAATGTTAAATATGGTAGTTATGTTCGTTGGTCTGCTAGTGCTGTAATTATTGGATATATACATAAAAAAATCAATAATTAGTAAGTAAAGAAAAACTAATTTATTTAAAGATCTCCTCATAAATTATTATGGAGTAAGAGTATGAGACACTTTACTTAAAAGAAAGGAGAATTATTTTACTTTAAATCTATTTCATTAAAATAAAGCAAAAACATATATTTTTAATAAATATTTGCAAAAAAATTAAATTAACTTTTATTTATTAGATTTTTATTTAGAAATACACCATTACCCCACCATTTCTTTTGACTCGTGTGAAATTTAATTATAGAAAAACCCTTACTCTTTAGAAATTTCACGACATCTTTGAATAATTTCTGACCTTTATAAATTTCTTTAAGTTCAAGTTCTATGAACATAGCTTCTATATTATATATCATATTTCCGATACTTTCTAAAGCTTCATATTCTGCACCTTGTAAATCCAACCAAATTAAATCTATTTTTTTTATTCCTCTTTCTTTTGCCCATGTATCTATTCTTATCGCTTCAACAGTAATTTCTTCATGTGGTAATTTTTCTATTTTATCATATTTTCCACTTGCTTTAAATAAACTACTTGCTCCAGGATTTGAGATTACAGGAAAAAATTTGATGTTTCCATTTTTGTTAAAAACTGCTTTAGGAATTATTTCAATGTTTTTAAAATTCTTTATATTATCATGACTTTTTCTTATATTCGAGGGATTACATTCAAAAGCATAAATTTTTGCTTTTGGAAATGCGATTGCGAATTCAATACTTTGCATAGCATCATAAGAACCTAAATCTAATATTACTTCAGGTTCAGAAATTCTATCAATAATATAATCTAAAAAGGCTGTTTTTACAGTTAATTTCTTTGTTTTATAGCAAATATATGTATTTATAATTAGATCTATTCTCATTTTCAGGTTTTGAAAAAAACCAAAATTATATTTTTCAATAACTTGTCTTATGGGAGATCTTATGTTTCGAATAACTAAATAATTCTCATTATTTAAAAATTGAATCAATTTAGTTATTAACTTTTTAACAGTAATCAGTTTTATTCACATGTTTTAAGATTTATGAATTTTAATCTAATGTCAATAATATATTGCTGATTTTAAAGTTTTTTTTGAAAAAATGCGTCATTTAATAATTAACATGGAGATTACAATTATTATTAAATACTCCTTTTTGATTATAAATTCCAATATGATTAATACTTTAAAAAAAATAAATATTTCTAATTGATAATAATCAAGAATATTTATTTGAAAACAGAAATTCCTTTTATTGATTAAATATGTAATATATTTTATCTGAATATGAAAAATATTATAAAAACTATTTTAAGTATTATATCTTTAAACAAGAGAAATTTTAATTCTTGGAGATATCAAATAAAAGAATATAATCATTTAAAGAAACTCTTGAAAAAAGTAGAAAGAAAACAAAAAATAAATAAATGCATTGTTTTTAACCCTGTTAGATCTGATCGAGAATTTCTCGACAGAGAAATTTTTTTAGGAAAATTATTAGCATTGAATGGCGCAAAAGTTTATATTCTTTTAGATGATGGTGTTTTATTACATTGGGAAACCTATCAGGTTAATAATCTTACAGATATTAATCAAATTAATAGAACTAACTTAAATCCATATAATAATCCAAAATTAATTAATAATCAATTTGTAATTACACATTTTTACAAAAAAAACATCATTAAGAAAGCTTTAAAAACTTACAGAGACAAAAATTTGAAAATTATTTATTATAGTAGTGTACTTAGAAAGGTTAACTTGAATAATTGGCAAAAATTGAAAAAGCATGCAAAATCTTCTACAATTAGATTTTTTAAAACAAGTGAATTGGATTATAATAATAAATTTGTAAAATATTATTACAGTTTATCTCTTAAAAATGCGATTCTAAGTAGAAATGTTGCCGAATTTATATGTAACAATATTGAACCAGATATTTTCATTACATCCCACGCTATATATTCAACATGGGGTCCTCCATTTGAATATTTAAATAAAAAAGGTGTAAAATGCTTAAACTATTCGTTTGTTCATGGGCACTCAATTAATCCTAAAGAAATTTTTATTTCTTCTGGTTCAAGTACATTTTTTCTTTCAAGTTGTAAAAATTGGAAAATTTTTAAACAAAAACCAGTTACAGAAGATATGAAAAATAAAATAAACCAATATTTCACTTCTCGTTTAAATTTTAATACTTCTGATACAAAAATTTTATATCAAGGTAAAAGAACCTCTTTTAAAGTTGATAAGAACGATGGTTATAAATATCATATTTCCCTATTTCCAAATGTAATTTGGGATGGAAATATTTGTGATAAACACAAAGTTTTTGAAGATTACAGAGATTGGGTTTTATCAACAATTAATTTTTTAAAAAATAAATCAAACATAAAATTATATATAAAATCTCATCCCTCCGAAATAACTGTCCTTAAAAATTCTCCCAGAATTGTTGATATTATTACTAAAAATATTGATATGAACAATATTGATAATGTGATCTTAATTCCACCTGAAGAAATAATTGACACGTATGAATTTTTGAAAAGTGGGATTGATTTGGGTTTAATCTATGATGGTTTTTTAGCAGTTGAGATGCCCTTTTTAAGGATTCCTACTATTATGTGTGTTAAAGGAGGAATGTTTGCTGTTGAGAATGGAAATATAATAGTTACAAGTAAAAAGGAATATTTTGATTATTTAGATAACATTGAGAAAACTTTAAAAGATTTTCATAAAAATTATCAAGAACGCTACAACAATATTGTTAGATATCTTTATTGGTATATCTTTGAGAATGCAATAAAATTACCAACACTATCCAAAACTCGATACCTAAGGACGAATTTACTCCAGTTAAAACAAGATGATACTATTATCGATGAAAAGTTATTAGAGATTTTTAGAGATTAATAAATCTTTAATATAAATTATAATCTCGAGTTTTATAAATAAAATTTTAAATCTAAAAATTTTTTTTCTCTTAATCTAAAATATTTCAAGAATAATTGAGAGAATTATAAAATAATTTTTGAAGGAATCTGATTAAAATTTTACCAATTCTTTAATTTTCTTATCGTAGAATTGCAATTAATAGATTTCTTTAATTTTAACTTAGTTTATGACTATCTATTGTTTTAGTAAAATTACACTTCTTTTCAACCATAATCTTTTCAATTCAGCTTTTTTATGTAGAAAAATTTATTTTTATGAACTAAATATACAATTTTGCAATTTAACACAACATTAAAATTGAATAGATTTAAAATATGAAATTATTTAAGAAATAAAAGATTTCAAGAACTTAATTAGATACTTAACATTCTTTTATTATCTTAATATGATAATTTAATGATAAATAAATAGAAAGATTATAGGTTTTCACTTTAGATGAACTATTTTAAAGCTATTAAAGATAATTTATCTCAAATATTTGCAGTTGTAGAAAAAGATCTCAAATTATATGTAAGATTCAAACTTCCTGTATTAATGAGTTTTATTATGCCTATTTTAAATCTTGTATTACCATTAATTATTATGGGACAGATTTTTACGTTTAATGAAGATTTTGGACCATGGAATTCTCAAAATTTTGCTATATATGTCCTAACGGCATATCAAATAGGATTAATGACACAAATTTATAATAGATTTCCAAGTAAATTTGCTACAGAAAAAATTTGGAAAACACTTTACGCAATCATTATTGCTCCTTTTAATCGAAGAAATCTACTTTTTGGAATCTTTTTTACTCATATGATAATAAATGCTGTGCCTTTTACTATCTTTTTGATCATATCTTTAATTATCTTACATATCTCTATTCTATCGATAATTTCTTTAATTATCTTTTATTTTTTGATTGCATTAATTTTCAGTGGTATAGGACTTTTTTTAGGCGCTCTTGCGATCTCAAAACCATCTCTAACTCCTTTAATAAGATTAGGTTTAAGGGTAATCTTTCTATTTAGCTGCCTTGGTATGCCCTTTGAGTTTTTTCCAGAGTATTTTCAAGCTTTCGTAATTTTTGATCCTTTTTATTATCTATTTGATTTTATAAGAGCAATTTGGATATATGATGATATTTTTCTCTCAATTGTTACACACCCCTTTCACGTATTCCTAATAGTTGGGGGAGCAGTTATACTTCCTTTAGTTGGTCTTTGGATTTTTAATTTTATTTTTAATAAATATGGTATTATAGGGTATTAAGAAAAATGATATCAGAGACGAATATTGTTGAAACTTTAGATTTAACTAAGATTTATAAACTAAGAGGCAAGAAGGTAAAAATAAAAGCATTAGATAATATCAATATATCAATAAAGGAAGGAGAAATTTTTGGGCTATTAGGACCTAATGGTGCAGGGAAAACAACGATGATACAAATTCTGACAACAGCAATCCAGCCGACAAGTGGGTATGCAACAATAGACGGTATTAATATACTTAAAGACCCACTAAATGCAAAATCAAGGATTGCGTTAATGTTAGGGAGTCAGATGATATATTACAGAATAACTGGATATGATAATCTAAAATTTTTCTGTAAAATATATAGAGTACCAAATTATAAAGAAAAGATTTATAACATGGCGGAACAATTTGGATTAGAAAATTGGTTAGATCAATTGGTAGAAAAGTATTCCAGTGGTATGAAAATGAAACTAGCTTTATGTAGAACACTTTTATTAAATCGGAAGTTATTATTATTAGATGAACCTTCTTTAGGTTTAGATGTTAAGTTAAAAAAATATCTCATTGAGAAATTAAAAAATGTTGATAGCACAATAATCTTAACGAGTCATGACATGTCGTTTGTAGAAAAATTATGTGATCGTATAGGATTCATAAACCAAGGGAAAATAACTAAAATAGGTACTAAAGAAGATATAGCAAAAGTAATGCAATCAAAAATTCAATTTGAAATATCAATTATTCATAAAATAAAAGAATTAAAAAAAGACTTGTGTAATCATAATTATATAAAGGAGTTGAATGAATCAAGTCATGGATTGATGGTTACAATTGAAAGTCGAAAGTATTTTAAGAATTTACTTTCAGTTTTAGGAAATTATGATGTTTTAACCTTAAAAGAACAGGAATTAACACTTGAAGATCTATTTATAGATTTAATTTAAATGAAAATGAAAAAAACCTGAAACTTAATCTTTTAAAAAATGAATTTAAGTAAAAAATTTTTAAAAAGATTAAAGGACATAAGAAAAAGAGAATAAAGTATCTTTTAATAAAAAATCTTGAGAAAGTTAAATTATAAAAAACTACCTATTTTTTGTCCTATTAAAGTATTATAATGCTTTTATAATATTTCAAGGATTAAGTTAAAGATGGGATAAATAGATTAATCAATAGAAAAAATTTAAATTCAATTGATTATAATGAAATGAAACTATATCAGATATTGTTATTTAAAAATGAAACTTAAAATAACTTATTAATGGATTTAGTGCTTTTTAATACAATATTTTTTAATATATCTAAAGATTTTGAAAAATATATTTGATGATTTTAAGAAGTTAAGAAAAAATTCTATTATCAAATTTATCCAAAATACTGGAGATTTTGATATTTCTCTAATGGTAATTATTATACCTATGCCTTCTAATAAATTTTTAAATGAATCAAAATAATTCTTAGTATTATAACTCAAAGACCTATGTAAATAATTATAAATATTTTGCTTTTTTTTCATTAAAAAAAACCTTTTTAATTTTCCCTTTAGAATTTCATTAATTATTTTAATTCTATATTTTGTTATTATTAATCCAGAAAGCGGATGCCACCATTTTTTATCTTTGAATAATACTGGGCGCTCTGACTCATCCAATCCTTTATAAACAAATATTTTATTAGAACATAGGGTATCTCCAGCAAGCATTGTTTGAGCAACCAAATAATGACATAAGGTATAAGTTTTACAATATTTTATCGTTTTATCCAAATCCAATACATCTTTTCTGAGTACAATTCCAGAGGCATGGCCATAATAAAATAATAACTTTAATATTGACTCCAAACCACGCCTTAGCAATCCTTCTCCAAATTCATAGTAATTCTTTTTTTTCCCTGGTCTTTTATCTCCTATTGTATTACAAAATTGAGTTATATTACTCTTTTCTGAAATTTTTTCTAATAACCAAGGTAATGTTTTTACTTCAACATGATCGTCATCAGCAATGTAGGAAACAAATTTTCCTCTTGCGAGTTTAAATATTTTAATTAAATTCAGTTCCAATCCAATATTTTTTTTATTGTGAAAATATCTAATCCTTTTATCTGAAAATTCTTTTATAACATTTTGAGTTCTGGTACTTGATGGATTATCATCCCCAATAATGACTTCGATTTTATCACTTTGATAGGAGATTATATTTTTTACGAGAGAATATAATTTTTCGGGGCGATTATATGTAGGAATACATATACTAAGCAATATTTCAGTCATTTTAGAGTATATTTATTTAATAAATTTGATAATAGAATTTCTATCTATTAATCTTATAAATTTTATATAACTTTCTTTTTAAAGATATTTTTTGATTATATCTTCAGCATATTAAACTTTGAAGGAAAAATTCTTGTTAAGAATAATGTATATATATTATTTATCGTTTTCGTGTGTAGTTTTAGTCTATTTCGTTCAAAACATACCATATTCACTTTTAAACTACTTATTTGTATTTAATTGATTTTTAGAATTTTAGGGTTATGAATATAAAATTTTATTTTAAATTGATATTTTAAGAATATATCTATATAAAAATGATTTTAGATTTGAAAGAAATTAAACCTTTTAAAGAGCCAATCTACATAACACGACCAATATTACCATCTTTGAGGAGTGTAAATAAAAAAGTTAAAGAGATTTGGAATTCGAAATGGCTCACAAATATGGGGTCGCAACATAAAAATTTGGAAAGAGAATTAAAAAAATATTTGGAAGTTCAAAATTTAACACTTTTTTGCAATGGAACTTTAGCTTTAGAATTAGCATTACAAGCTTTGGAATTAACTGGAGAAGTAATAACTACTCCTTTTACATTTCCGGCAACAATAAATTCATTATTTCAAAATAATTTAAAACCAGTTTTCTGTGATATAAAATTAGAAGATTTTAATATTGATCCTAATAAAATTGAAGAATTAATCACCCAAAGAACTTCCGCAATATTACCAGTCCATGTCTATGGAAATCCATGTGAAATTGAAAAGATTAGAAAAATCGCTGATGATTATAATCTTAAGGTTATTTATGATGCGGCTCACTGTTTTGGAGTGAAATATAAAAATAAGGGAATTGGTAATTTTGGAGATATTAGTATGTTTAGTTTTCATGCTACTAAAATATTTCATACTTTAGAAGGCGGAGCATTGACTTACAATAATTCAGGATTAAAAGAAAAACTTAATTTATTGAAAAATTTTGGCATAAAAAATGAAGAAGAAATAATATTACCTGGAACAAACGCTAAATTAAATGAACTACAAGCAGCCATAGGTTTATTAAATTTAAAAAATATTAAAGCAGAAATTAATAAAAGGAAGATATTAAGTGAGGTTTATAAAGAACATCTTAAAAAAATTGAAGGAATTGATTACTTAACAATTAAAAATAGTATTAAATATAATTATCAATATTTTCCTGTAACTATAGATGAAAGGTTATTTCGTTATACCCGAGATCAAGTCTATAATTATTTTAAAAAATTCAATGTTTTTACCAGAAAATACTTTTATCCTTTATCTACTAAATACAAATTCCTAAGGGAAAGAAAATATAATCTCCCTAATGCAGAGAAAATCGCAAATAGAATACTTTGCTTACCTTTATATGGAAGCTTAAAAATAGCTGAAGTTAAAAAAATCTGTGATATTATTAAAAACATTTAGTTTATTAAAATGAAGTCACATACTTATACAGTATATTATATCCACATCAAAATATTGAACATATTTATTAGTTCTTTCAAATTTTTATTATAAAATTTTTCCAAAAATAATAATAAAATCAATTTCCATTTATTTATTATGAACTTATAATTAATAGAATAAAATAATCGATAAATACAGAAAGAAGTCCAAAAAATTTAAAAATTTTTGAGTTTACGAAAATTATTAACCCTGAATATTTATTTGTTGGAGATAATGTAATAATTGAAGATTTTTATTTATTATGCGCGAAAGAAGAAGCTCCTATAAAAATTGGATCTTGGGTTCACATTGATAGTTTCACATCTTTAACAGGTGGTCCTGGTACAATAGGAAATTTTTGTGCTATAGCTTCTGGCTCTCGAATAATTGCTGGATCTAACCATTATGCTAATGGCCCATTAATGGACCCGCCTATACCCGAAAAGTATAGAAATGTAAGTAGTATTTTAGAAGATTATAGCTTTATTTCAGTTAATTGTTGCATTTTTCCTGGCGTAATAATCGGAGAAGGTACAGTAGTAGTGGTAGGCTCAATCGTTAGGAAGGATCTAGAACTATGGGGGATATATATTATGAAAAATGGAAAAATGATTAAAATTAAAGATCGAAATAAAAGAAAAACACATAAAATAAAAGAGAAGTTAATAGAAGAATATAAAATGAAATGATCTCTCATTAATAATTGCATTTTATCTAAATAGTTCCATTCATTTAATTAATTAAACCATTCTTAATTGATATCATTAATTTTTTTTAATCCAAGGAGCGACCTTCATTTCTACATTTTAATCTATTCTCTTCTTAACTTTAAAATATAGTGACTTAAAAAATTATAAAGATTTGTATTATATTTACGAGCTTCTTCCAAGATATTAAATTTAAGATTTAAATCAAAAAAGTGAAATTAAATCTAGACCAGTTTTTTGACCATATTATTATCAAATAATGAATATTGAGATAAAATAATATAAATTTAAATTTATTTACTTAAATTTACTGGTAAAAGTAATTATCTTATTTAATTAACCCGAATGTTAAGGAAATTAAGAAATTATAAAAGAAAGGGTTAAAAAGTTAATATCTAAAAACCTTTTGAAAAATTCACTTAGATTTTTAAATTAGAATTAATTTTATTCTTTACTGAAAAAAGTTTTTTAATAAAACAGCAAAAGGAAAAATTTTTTGAATTCAATAATACAAAAGATTAAAAATTCGGAATATTTTACTATTGCTGAGATTGGTTTAAATCATGATGGTAGTTTAGGTAATTCCTTTAGATTAATTGAAGAAGCTAAGAAAGCTAAAGTGGATGCTGTTAAATTCCAACTTCATATCTCAAATAAAGAGAGAATAAAAGAAGCACCTACTCCCTCTTATTTTAAGCTTGAGAATAGAGATGAATACTTTAATAGAACTATTTTTAATTTAAAGGAATGGATAAAGTTAAAAAATTATGCTCATGAGTTAGAATTATATTTTATCGTTTCACCATTTTCCCACGCTGCAGTAGATATATTGGAAAAAACCGATATTGACGCATACAAAATTGCTTCAGGAGAAACAACAAACATCCCATTATTAGAATATATTAACTCTAAAGAAAAACCTATTTTATTATCAACAGGAATGTCTAATTGGAATGAAATTGAAAAAGCTATTAATATTATAAGGGAAAATCTAATAGTCTTATTTCAATGTTCCTCTGAGTACCCATGCTCTGCTGGGAATGTAGGATTAAATGTAATAAATGAGATGATCGAAAAATTTAAAGATCTTATAATAGGCTTTTCCGATCATACTTTGAGCAATTCTTCTTCGATTGCTGCATATCTTATGGGAGCAAAAGTATTTGAAAAACATTTTACATTATCTAAAAAAACATATGGTCCAGATGTTAAATGTTCCTTAGATCCCGAAGAGATGAAATATTATGTTGATGGCATTGATTTCATTTCAAAAGTTCTAAAAAATCCAGTTGATAAAGATAATATTAAGAAATATAATGAAGTAAAAAAACGATACGAAAAAAGTATTGTATCTTCAAAAAATTTAAATAAAGGACATATTTTAAAATTCCAAGACTTAGATTTTAAAAAACCCGGAGACGGTATTCGAGCAGATAAATATAAGGAATTAATTGGAAAGAAATTATTAAAGGATGTAAAAAAAGACAAAAAAATAATCAAAGATTATATTAATTCAAATTAAAATTTTTATTATTTATTATGAAAGAAAACAATAAACGTAGAATCTGTGTATTTCTAGGAAATAGAGCTAATTATTCAAGCTTAATATCAATAATGAAACATATTCAAGCATCTGATAAATTGGAATTAATTTTATTGACGGGTGCTTCAGTACTCTTAGATAAATATGGGGAAGTAATAAAGTTAATTGAAAATGACGGTTTTAAGGTTGATGAGAGAATATATACGTTAATTGAGGGAGAAAATCCAGAAACAATGGCAAAATCTACAGGATTAGGTTTAATTGAGTTCTCTAGTATTTTAAATAAATATAGGCCTTATTGTACTCTTATAGTTGCTGATAGATACGAGATGTTAGCTACCGCAATTGCATCATCATATAATAATATTCCTGTAGTTCATATTCAAGGAGGAGAAGTTTCTGGAAGTATAGATGAAAGTGTAAGACATGCAATTACTAAATTAGCTCATGTACATTTTCCATCAAATGAGTTGGCGAAGGAAAGAATCTTACAAATGGGTGAAAACGAAAAATATGTTTTTAATTTTGGTTGTCCCAGAATAGATACTGTAAAAGAAATATTGAAAAAAGAATGTGATTTTGAAGTCATAAATAAATATATAAGATCTTATGGAGTAGGAGATATATTTGATATAAATGGAAAATTCTTAATTGTTTCTCAACATCCCGTAACTACAGAATATGGAGAAGGAAAAGAACAAATTAAATTTACAATTCAAGCAGTCAAAGAAATATCCGAGGAATATAACTATCCTGTAATTTTTTTATGGCCTAATCCTGATGCTGGAAGTGATCATATTGCTGAAAGTATAAGAATATTTAGGGAGCATCATGAGGCAAAAAATTTTCACTTTTTTAAAAATCTTCCATTTCGTTATTATATTTGGTTAATGGATAAAACTTTATGTCTTGTAGGAAATTCTAGCAGTGGAATAAGAGAAGGAGCTTTTATTGGAACACCAGTTGTGAATATAGGAACTCGCCAAAAAGATAGAGCAAGAGGTAAAAATGTGATTGATGTAGATTATGATTATAAACAAATTAAAAATGCTATTAAAAATCAAATAGATCATGGAAAATACGAACAAGAAGCTATATATGGTAATGGAAATGCAGGTAAAAATATAATTAGAGTTTTAGAAGATATTGAAGTAAACATTCAGAAAAGATTTATAAAACGTAATTTTATTTAAGATAATTATTAGTATCCAAATTCTTTATCCAAGATGTCTAAAAATAAAAACAGATTTTTAGTGGTAATCCCAGCTAGATCAGGTTCAAAAGGTATTAAAAATAAGAATATTAAAGATATAAATGGCAAACCATTAATTCAGTATACGATTGAACCTGCTTTGAAACTTTTAAATAATAATATCGTTGAAAGAGTTATAGTTACAACTGATAGTTCAAAATATAAAAAAATTGCAGAAGGGTTGGGAGCTGAGGTCCCATTCTTAAGACCTAAAGAAATTTCCGGAGATCAGACCAAATCAGTTAGTTTTGTTTTACATGCGATAAAATTCTTTGAGAAAAAAGAAATATATTTTGATGTTATTATAATACTTCAACCGACATCTCCTTTAAGAACTTATGAGGATATCAAAAATGCAATTGAAATTTTTAATAAAGCAAATAAACCAAAATCTCTTATCACATGTTATAAAGGAGATTATATTAATGATTTAGTCATGTATAAAAAGAAAAATAATCACGCTATCCCATTGAATCTTAACCATAATAAAGGAATAAGAAGACAAGAATATGAGCATTATTATGTCAGAAGTGGAGCAGTATATATAACCTCTGTAAAATATTTAAAAAAAGAATTGAAAGTTATTTCAGATAATCCCTTGATGTATGAGATTCCAAAAAGTAGAGCCTTTTGTATTGATACTGAAGAAGATTTGAAGATTATTAGCAAATTAATTGATTAAATTTTTAAAGAATAATAAAATAAATAATAATTTTGTAAAATCTAAAAAGAAAGAATTCAATATTTTTTTAACTTTAAAACTAGCAAAAAGACAACACAAATTAATCTTTATTTAAAAAGTATTGGTGTATGAAATTGAAGCTTACAATCAATAATAATAAATGCAAAAGTTAAAAAATACTTTTTTTAAAAATTTAAGATAATATTAAATTTAAGAATTTTCATAAAAATCTCTTAAAAATATCTCTAAACTTAAACATTTAGCTATATTTCTCCTATGACTTTTTTCAGCTGTCATATATTCATTTATACATTCCTTAAGATAGTTAGAATCAATGAATTTTCTTGTTAATATACATTCATCAGAAATAAGTAAATCTTCAACCATTTTTTCCAATCGTTTTCATCTCTTAACCACATGTCAAAATCACTATAATATCTATTCTGATATATAGCTTTTTTATGTTTACTAAAAATTTTTAAAGCTAATGCTTCTCTCTGAGCCTGAATCTGATTTGCGACTTCCCAAAATTCAGTTGGAAGCTTCATACCGAATAAAGTCTGTCTTAAGGGTACATCTTTAGAATTTTTGATAATTTTTTTACTTATATTGTAAAAATATTTTTCAGTTTTTAGCAATTCCTTGGGTATAGCTTTTATCACAAAATAATTATCATATGAATACATAGAATATCTATCATCATGAAATTCTCTATGACCAGATTGTCTTAACATTAATAATGATAATGTTCTATGTTTTATCGCAAATTCAAATGGATTTGAAATGTCAAATTTAAAAGTAGTGTCGGTTATTATGGGAATTTTTTGAAATTGCAATTTTTTAAGTCTTAAATCTTCTCTGTAATAATCTCCTCCTAATATTGTATGTATTCCTAATCCTGTTTCTAAGATTCTTGGAATATCTTCATCATATTCAAAAAATATATTTTTTACGAAACTTTGTACTAAGATATCTAAAGCTCCTGTTTGTTTTATATATTCTTTGGAATTCTCAATAAAATCTGCAGGTTTTAGTCCTACTATATCATACTTTACATTATTTTTTTTGCAACTAATTCACCGAATCTTACTTCATCACTTAATTCTAAGCCATATGTGATTGTTCTAACATTTAATCCTAAATCAATTAATAATTCTAATAGAAATCTTGAACCTAAACCACCTGATAATTCTACTAATATATTCTCACCTTTATATACATTTCTAGTGTTTTCTTTTAATCTCTTTATGAATTCTTCTTCATCTAAAAATTCTGATTTATATTTTTCTTCTATTTTTTTAATAACATTAACTTCACAAGAATTCTTTTTTGATTCATATAGACAACAATGTGGAATTTGATAGATTTCTTTATAATAAGTTTCTGAAGTATCAATAAAAGCAGGAAGTTGAATATTTTTAATTATTGGTGCATGATTTAAGGAAATATTATTTATATTATTAAAAATAAAATGAATATCTGAGCTAATTATAAATTCATTATTAGTATTACAGTAAAAATGTTTTCTAAAGTTAAAAATATCTGTTATATATTTTTAAATTTTTTTTGCCATCTCTATTACTTTTCTGTTTATATTTAATTCAAGTGATACGAGAAGAACATCAATATCTTTAATTGAACTTAATAGTTTTTCCATTGAGGCATCGATAATCTTTACCTCTCCATATTCTTTAAATAGATTTTGGATATCTTCATAAAAATAGTCTGGTTCAGTGATAAGGAATTTCATTATAATAGTAATACTCCAGTATTATGCCTAATAATCGTTTTTATTTTTAATTATTTTAGATTTTTTGTAAATACTTAGTTTTTTGATCCTTAATTATTTTCTTCTAACCATAACATTTATATCTTCTAGTTTCTTCGTTTTATTATGGGTTTATGGCTCTTATTTTTAATTCTCTCAGCCGGGATATGGATATATTTGCTTTATAGGCTCCGACAAAAAAATAAAATGCACCAACAAGAACTTAAAAAGAAAATATCTCAATTGAGAGCAAAAAGCGATGAAAACCTATATCTCAAGGAAAAAAATCTAAAGCTGAAAAGTGGACGAGAAAAATTAAAGGAAAATCTTGAAAAGTATCAAAAAGAGAATAAGAAATTACAGGATGCTGTTAGGAAAAAGCGGAAGAAGCGGTCAGATGCCGGGAAGCATCGGGATGTTTCTCCAGGAAATAAACGTTCCGGAAAGCCAAAAGGAGCGAATGGTGGCGGATTGAAAAATCCTGACCTTAAGGAGATAGATTATACCCGGGAGCATTATTTAGATGTTTGTCCGGAATGTAATAAGTCGCTAAAGGGTGTCAAGCCATTTGATCATCACGACCATTATATTCGAGATTTCGAGAAACTAAAAAGAGGTTTGAGGTTGGTATATATAAGACACATAATACATCGCTATAATTGTCCGGGGTGCGGTAAAATAGTTTCAAAATATTTCGGAAAGTTAAAATGGGCTCGATATGGATTAGGCATGATAGCATTTGTGTTATACGAGCGTTTAGAGCGAGGAGGCTCTTGGGAAGGGATAAGGTCGACAATGAAGAGGATAGTTCATTCCCTTGAGTGCGTACCTACTATTAAGGCATTTATCGATTGGGTTCAGAAATACGAGGATGAGATGATAGAGGTCTATAACGCTTTTATTGAGGCAATCAAAGAATCGCCTTTTGCCCACGTTGATGAGACAGGGCTTCCGATGGATGGCGAAAACTGGTGGCTTTGGGTTATAGTTGCCGCCGAGGTTGTTCTTTATATTTCCTCTAAAAGTCGTGGTAGTGATACGGTAAAAGATATTTTTCACGAATATAAGGGCATCTTATTGTCAGATTTTTGGAGTGCATATAATAAATTGGATGTTGAGCAACAGAAATGCCTGCAACATTTAGTCCGGGAGTTGA
>Ga0209986_10002869_pt1 | contig 15403 bp, 16 predicted proteins | sample BlataG_FD_183168 | JGI IMG/M metagenome (GOLD analysis project Ga0209986, IMG submission 183168) | Deep subsurface microbial communities from Black Sea to uncover new lineages of life (NeLLi) - Black_00105 metaG (SPAdes) (version 2) | ecosystem: Environmental > Aquatic > Marine > Oceanic >...
AGCTTCGCTAACTTGATTGATCGACTTTTTTTCGCATGAAGGACAAAAAGTCAAGTAAGCGCACCCCTAAAGCCTTGCAAAATGCAACGGCAGTACCTTTATGGCGAAACGCGAGAACATAGGATCGCAGACATGACATGGCGAAACGCGCCAAACCCAAGCAGCCTGCACCGATCGTCGAGGGGCACAAGACGCTCAGCACCGGGCGGCGGCGTCAGCTTGAGTACGACCTGCTGCGGGAACTGTCGCACCGTATCCCGCAAAAGTTCCTGCGTGAATGCACCGGTCGGCAGCCGAAGCAGATTAAGGATCAGGCCGAGCGATATCAACTCGCGTTCAGCGGGCGGATCTGGGACCTGGAGAAGCTCTTACGATCGGTGTTCGACCTGCTCGCTCGGATCGGTCCGCATTATTCGCGTTGGATGCGGATTCGGGGTGGAGCTAAAGATACGGGTGAATCCCAGACTGCTATCGAGCGCTGGCAAGAAGCCCGCGCCGAGCGTGCGGAGTTCGAGCTTGCCCGCATCCGCACGGAGTTTATCCCGCGTGAAGATGTACATGAGGGGCTGGCCGTGTTCTCTGGCGTTCTCCGTGACGCGGGTGACAGGCTTCAACGGCAATGCGGGCCGGTAGCGCACGAGATATTCCAGGAAGCGTTGGACGGTGCGGAGAAGGCCGTGCGGCGAGTGTTAAAAGATGAAACGCACGGGGAAGCGAAAATATAAATGTCTTGAATGTGGCGCGTCCCAGATGGTGCACTGGACTGAACGTGCACGAAGTACGCGTTTCCGATGTTGCTCTTGCGGCTCGTACGCACTCGAACCGTGCACACGGGGGGCACGTCGAGAATTGGAGAATGAGTGCGACAATTATCATCGTGGCCCTGGTCCGGGAATGGTATTAGGCAAAGGAAAACGGAGTTGACCACAACCCTGACACAACCCCGTAACCCCGCGATGGAGGAATGGTCTTGGGCGGCCGAGCAAGCCCGGGCGCCAAAGCTGCGTTCGATGCGGGAGTTCGCCGAGCAAGAGGTCATTATCCCCACGGGGCCGTATAAGGGCCTACGCTTCCGCTGTGACCGCCAGCCGTTCACCCGCCTCTGGTTCGACGAAATCGACAGCGGACGCTGGTCGCGGTTCTGGGCAACGGGGCCGAGCCAGGCCAGCAAGACGCTGGTGGGGTTCAACATCCCGCTCTTATATCACCTATTTGAGCTACGGGAAACGGTGATCTGTGGGCTGCCGAACTTTGACATGGCATCGGATAAATGGGGCGATGACATCCTGCCCGCGATCGAGGCGTGCCCGCAATTCCGTGAGTTTCTGCCCAGAAAGGGAGCGGCCAGCAAGGGTGGATTGCCAACGGCCATCCGATTTAGTAACGGAGCACAGCTTCGGTTTATGACGGGCGGCGGCGGTGACAAGAGCGTGGCGGGCAAGACGACCCGCGTGCTGATTGTTACCGAAGCCGACGGGTTCCGTGTGTCTAGTTCGACGAGCGTAGAGGCGGACAGAATTACGCAACTGGAAGCTCGGTTGGCGGCGTGGAGTGATCGGGCTGTTCAATACGGCGAGTGCACGCTGTCGACCGAACAGGGACGCACTTATCAGGAAATCAAAAAGGGGTCATCTAGCCGGATCATGTTGCCGTGCCCGCACTGCCGGGCCTGGGTGGTTCCTGAACGTGAGGACGTTCGCGGGTGGGAAGATGCTCAGGATGAACTCGCAGCACGCGAGAATACCCAGTTTCATTGCCCGGCCTGCAATGAGCCTTGGACGGAGGAACAGCGGGCCGATGCCAACAAAGGGTGCCGGTTGGTTCATCGGGGGCAAGAGATCGACACGGACGGAGAGGTGCATGGACCGATACCCCGAACGAAGACGCTCGGTTTTCGTTGGACGGCCGTTCACAGCCTCTTGCGAAGTGCTGCGGACGTTGGGGAAGACTTGTGGAATGCTGCTCGTGATGTTGATGAAGACAACGCAGAGAGGAAGCTTTGCCAATTCAAGTTCGCTGTACCCTACCGGCCGCCTGAGGTTGAAGAAACGCCGCTTGACGCAGACGAGTTGCAGCGTCGGGTGTCGGCCCTGCGGCGTGGCATCGTGCCAGATAAGGTCGAGCATCTGACCATCGGGGTTGATCTTCACAAGCGGTTCGGGGCCTATACGGTGGCTGCCTGGTTGCCGGGCGGCAGCTCGCATATTGCCGACTACGGTACATTTGAGGTTCGGAGCGATGATCTGGGGAGCGTCGAGCGAGCTACTCTGGCGGCTCTACGTGATTTCCGCGACACGGTAATCGACGGATGGGGTCTAGCGGGCGGCGGTGTTCGCGTACCAGAAGCCGTATGGATCGACGCGGGATGGGCTCCACAGCAGATACCGATCTACGCGTTCTGCCGGGAGTCGGAAGGTGAGCGGTTTCGCCCTCTGGTCGGTCGCGGGGTCGGTCAGCGATACACGAGCAACTACATCAAGCCGAAAAAGACCGGGGCGATTGTCCGCCGGATTGGGGAGGGGTATCACATAAGCTGGCAACGGAGCAATCGCATCCTGTTAGTCGAAGTCAACGTAGACTATTGGAAAACGTGGGTACACGGACGGCTGGCCTCACCAATGGACAAATCGGGAGCGATGACGCTCTTTAAGGCGGAGCCGCGAGAGCATACCCGGTTTGCCAAGGAGCTGACGGCTGAACGGGAAATCGAGGAATACAAACCCGGCGTTGGCGTGGTTAGGCGGTGGGAGACCAAGAGGCGCTCGAATCACTTCCTTGATTCGACCGTGTACGCGGCGGCCGCCGGGCACTTCGCGGGGGTGCGGCTGCTGAGTGACCGGGTAGACGCGCCACCAGTGATTACCGATTGGTTCAAGAAGCAGAGGCGCCGATGATCGGCAAGCCTACCGTGACAACGGAATGTCCGAAATGTGCGTGCCGGGACGGTGAAACGCTCTCACGATTCACGCACTGGGGGGAATCCTACGCCAAGCGGCGGTGTCGCAATTGTCGATACGTCTGGTCGGTGCCCCGCGATCTTGTGCCGGTGGAGCCACCCCCGATAGCGCCCGCTCCTGCGGCGCCTCTTGCGTACCCTGTGATCCGTTGTCCGCAATGCGGATCGCAGAAAACCCGCGTCACGAGCACCCGCCGTCCGCTTCGGCATCATAAATGTGACGATTGCGGCCACTGTTTCAAGTCTCAAGAGCCCGAATAAAATCTGACCGAAATTACAGCGCCTGTAACCGTTGCCCTTGAAAAGTGTGCGGTATCGGTCAAAGTGTCAGTATGGCGACGGCAGCGACGGTCAACACGTTGGGTGACGCGGCGAGTACTGCGATAGCGGCCGGTGACTGGGCAACGGCTCTGACGAAGGCTCTGGCCGCGCAGGCGCAGCTTAGTGTCCTGCCGGATTCAGAATATCAGGCTGGTGGACAGACGGTCTTGCGATATGACCGCCGGGCGGTCGAATCACTGGTAGCGAACATCCGGCGGCAGCAGAGCGCCGCCCTTGGGATGCAACAGACGAAGATCAGTTATGCTAGACCTACGGACTCCTGAGCTTGACGGGCCGAAACGAGAACGGCGCCCGCCCGTATGGCCATTGGACGTGATGTTTGCGGTCGGCCTTTTGGCCTTGGGGGCCGGTTGCGCGGCTTACGACTGGCGGTACGGGCTGATTGTTGTCGGCGCGGTGCTGCTCATCGGGGCTGTGGTTGGAGGGCGGCGTCTGTGATCGTTGATGCGATATTCGGGCGACGGGGCCGGGAGCGGCAGTTCTCCCTCGAAGCTACGCGCACACATCGTCTCAACGAGGACCATTGGGCCGATGCGAAAGACGAGTCAATCAACTCACTCTTATCGAGCGATCTGCCGACTCTGCGAGCTCGGTGCCAATATGAGTTCCTGAACAACCCGCTCGTCAAGGGGGTGGTCAAGACCTATGCCGATGATATCGTAGGCGCGAATGGCCCGTCGCTTGCCGTACAGACCGACGATGACGACTACAACACGTCGCTTGAGCAGATATGGCGAGAGTGGTGGGCGAAACCTGATCTGAACGGTGTGCATTCCGGCGCTGCTCTTCTTAACCTGTCGATGTTTCAGGTTATGACCGCTGGCGATTACCTCTGGCAGATCGTTATCGACCACGATGCGATGGGGCCGATCCAATCGCGGGTATTGCTGATTCACTCTCGTCGCATGATGACGCCTTACGATAAGACGGGCGACGACAATGTGCTGTTGGGTGTGCGACGCACAAAGACCGGAAAACCAGTCAGCTACTACATCGAGGAAGCGCAGACTGGGGAAGGCCTGCAACGCTACTCGCTTGAGTTCGCTGACGTTCCCGCTGCCGACATGATCCACTGCTTCGAGCACTTGGAGCCCGATCAGGTGCGGGGGTTCCCTTGGTTGCAGTCATGTTTGCCGGCGGTTGCTGAGCTGCGCGACTACGATCAGCAAGTGATGGAAGCAGCGAAGATGGCGGCGGCCCTGGCGGTGCTATTGTTTGCTCGCAATCCCGACTCACCTCCAGCGGTTGTCAATGAGACGACGGAGATTCAACCCGGCACGATGTCGACGCTGCCGCCCGGCTATGAGGCGACTATGCTTACCCCACATCAACCGCCAGTGATATATCCCGATTTCCGGGGTGAGCACCTGCGCGCACTCGGGCGCCCGTTCGGAATGCCGTTGCTGACCGTGAAGCTTGACGCTCGCGGCCATTCGTGGTCCAGCGCTCGGTTGGATCGCGACGTGTACCACTCCGGCTTGCGGGGGCAGCAAGGGACCATCAACCGGACGGGGATGAATCGCCTGCTTGACGTTGTGCGCCGCGAGGCGGAGCTTGCCTTGGTGATCCCTGTACGTCACGACGTGAAATACATCTGGACGTGGCCGGTCTTCAGCAGTATCGACCCACTGAAAGAAGCCAAGGGTGCGACTGAACGCAAGGACGAGAATCGGACAACGACGCTGGCGCATGAGTGCGCGCAACTCGGCCTTGACTGGGAAGAGGTCCAAATGCAGCGAGCCCGCGAAGAGGCGCGGAACCGGGAGGTACGGAAAGGGGTCGGGCTACCTGAAGACGAGACCCCGCCGCCGCTGAAGCCTGATGATGAGGATGAAGGCAAGGACGAAACAGAGTCCGTATCGCAGGCATTGAGGTACGCACGTGATTGACTCGATTAGAAGACTTGTGGAACGAGAACCCCCTTGCCATCCGTTGGATTGCCCGATATGCGGGAACCGCATGGTCTTTGATTGTAGGCTCATCAGTTGCAATCACTGTCGTGTTAGCGCGCCAGTAGAGGTGCAACAACCTGACATTGACTTGCCGATGATAACCGTGACGAAACGAACTTTGACCGATGGGACGGTGATACTGGAGTAACGCGCTCTACCAGAAAGACAGGCGCACACGGAGCTGATCTCCCGTGAGGTGCCATTTCCACCGAACGCCTGAAATGGGGGCGTGTGGGTTTCGACCTGCACGCCCCCTTCTTTTTGGTCTGCGATAAAAGGAACTGAGTTATGGCAAAGAACTTAGATCGAGCACCTGAGTATTTCCGGGGGCCGGTTGCACGCGGTATCGCTGAAGGTGCCGTTGAGCGTGATGGTGGCAAAGACAAGGCAGGACTCATTCGCGGCCTAGCTGTACTTACGCGGGGCGAGGTGTCTGGTCACAACTTGTGGGCCGACTCGATGCTTCTAGAGCAAACAGCAGCGGCAATCGAAAAGGCCCGATACGGAATCAAAGCTCGATTCACACACCCAAGCCTGAGCGGCGATGGGCTCGGCAAGTTCCTCGGACGTGTTCGCGATGCCCGCGTGGAAGATGACGTTGTGCGGGCCGACTTGCACTTCTCGCAGACGGCGCACGATACGCCTGACGGCGACTTGGCGGATTATGTCATGTCGCTTGCCGAAAAGGATTCACGTGCATTCGGAACGTCGATTTCCTACTACCCTGATTACGATGCGGAAGCAGCGTTCGTAAAGAAGCACGGCAAACGAAGTCCCGATTCTGATAACAAGAACAACTACCCGCACGCGAGGTTGAAAACCCTTCATGCGGTCGATGCCGTCGATGACCCGGCGGCAAACCCCAACGGCCTGTTTCAGAAGGGGCAAGAGATCGCAGCCGATGCTGACGCGCTGTTGTCCTTCTCGCTCGGTTTGACAGATGAAGTGCCGGAACTCGTGGAACTGGGAATCGACCCGGAACGCGGGGCCGGTTTTGTGAAGCGTTTTCTGGACGAACACGGCTTGGAAGTCGTCTCCAAGTCAGAACCTGATACCCATAAGGAGAATGAGATGGGCAAGACGAACGCAAAAACCGAACTGGAGGCGACGGAACCCGTTGTCACGGAGCCTGTCGCCAAGGAGGCGCCGGTCCAGCCGTTGACGGAACTGAAAACGGCATCGGCAGTTGTGGCCGACGAAAGCGAGGTGCTGAAGCGGGGCGCGAAAGCGGAACGTGGTCGACAAGCCGCACTCCGCGAACTCGCCCGCGATGACGTGTCCCCAGAACTGCTTACAAAGGCGCTTGATGAGGGTTGGGCCGTTGAAAAGGCTGCGCCCGAGTTTCTCAAGGATGTGCGCGATAAGCGGCATGAGCCCGTTCGCATAGGTCAAGATCGTGGCGAGGAATTGAATAGTGTTCTCACCGACACGATCTTACTCGGTAACGACCCTACCTTCTCTGGCATTGACGAGAAGGCGCGGGCGAATGCTGAGCAGTTCAACGGGATCGGTCTGCATGATCTCGCACGAATTGTGATCGGTCGATCCGGCAAATCCGTACCACATGACCGTGACCGGATGTTTTCGACGGCTATCAGTACAGCCTCGTTCCCTGAGATTCTCGGTGCGGCGATGCGCCGGTCAATGCACAAGGAATACACCGAATACGACGGTAACTACATGAAGATCGCCGCTCCCCTCGAAGCCAGGGACTTCCGGGAGCACACCGATCTCAAATTGAGTGAGTTCGCAGCGATCGAACGGCTCAACGACGCTGGTGAGTTCAAGCACGACACGCTGACTGAGTCGAAAGAGGTCTACAGCGTAGATACGTATGGGAAGCGGTTCGCCCTCACTCGTAAGACTTGGATCAATGATGATCTCAATGCCTTTGCGAAGATACCTGGCAAGCTCGGTCGCGCGGCGGCCCGCAACATCGATGATCTGGGCTTTGCCATGCTCATCAGCAATTCGGGCGTCGGGCCGACGATGAGTGAGGATTCGCTATATCTGTTCGATTCGGCTGGCACAACCCGGCCCACGGCGAATTACAAGACAGGTGCGGCCGCGAGCAAAATGGACGACACGGGTTTGACAAACCTCAAGATTCTCATGCGCCTGATTAAGCATGGGTCTGTCAATATCCGTGTACGTCCTAAGTTCGTGCTCGTACCGGTGGCTTTGGAACACGCGGCCAGGAAGATCATCGAGAGTCAGGAACTGATGCAGGTATCGACCGCTACATCCGGCGCCGTGGCAACGGCGGTATTCCCGACGAAGAATATCCATCAAGGTTCCTTGCAGATTCTTGTCGAATCCACCCTTGACGGGGGCACCAACGGCACTGTGGCGTGGTATCTCGTTGCTGACCCGAAGGAAGTTCCGTCACTCGGCTTTGTATACTTGCGAGGGAACCGCACGCCGACACTTGAGCGCAAAGACCCAGTTGACGTACTCGGTATCGGCTGGCGCGTATATCACGACGCGGGTGTTGCGGCGGTTGACTGGCGTGGAATCGTGCGTGCCAAGGGCGCGTAAGCGTAACGCCCTTCCGGTGACGGGGGCGGCGTGTATGACAACAGACCTCATTCACAAGGAATAGGATTATGACGATAGAAGCACAACTCTATCAGGAAGGGATCAACACCATCGACTACAACGCGCCGACAGTAGCGAAGACGGCGGGTGAAGTCGTCCAGCTTGCCGATGGGCGCGCGGGTGTTATCACTTCGGACATTGCGGCTGCCGGATATGGTGGCTGCCTTACTGCGGGCCACTTCAAGGTGCTAAAGACCGCCGACATTGTTCTGCTCGAAGGGCAGGAAGTCTGGTGGGTCAAGAGCACAGGCAAGATGTCCTATACCGGCGATTTTCCCATCGGTGTGATGTCTGCAGACGCAGCGGCAGCGGATACGGTTGGTTACGTGTTCCTGAATATCGTGCCGAAGCCAGTCATCGAACTCGGCAAAGGAGAATGGACTTGGGGTGTTACCAACGGGCTCGGTATTGTTTGGACGGGCAACGTCTGGAAGCTGGAGTTCGATTCCACCTCCGAGGCGGCAATGGCTGCGCTCTATTCCGTCGCGACGATTGCACTCGACCAGGGCCCGATCATGGAGATTGAACTGGCGATCGTCGATGATGGCGCCGAGGTCAACGACATCAATGTCGGTTTGGCGAACGAAACACATGCTACCGATTTCGATTCGGTAGCCGAGTTTGCCGGTGTCCACGTCGATGCCGCTAATATGTCCGCCTTGGTTGAATCAGATGACGGCACTACCGAGGTTGCTGCGACCGATTCGACGATCGACTTTGTGGCAAGTGCTTATACGCTCGTCCAGGTCGATGCTCGTAACTTGGCAGATGTCAAAGCGTACATCAACGGCGTCGATGCGGGTGCGTTAGCAGCGGAGACATTAGTGCTGAGCGACGCCACCGGCCCGGTCTTCCCAATCGTGCACGTAGAAAAGACTACCAGCACGGCGTTAGCGGACATTCGCGTACGCAAGATGCAGGTGCGGACTGCCCGCACGGTCTAGGTGCCACGGTGAGTCGCTTTGAGGCTGGCATCGCGCGGGTGTTCCCCGACCACCTGTTTCAGTTTGGCCGGACCGGCGTTCGGTATCTCGACGAGCCGCATGCCGAGCCGGTTGATCTGACCGCGATCGTCGGACCGGAGCGCACGGACGAACTCGACGGTGAGACGGGCCGTAAGCTGAGGATTACTCGCGAGGTCACGATCTTGACTGACCCCGATTCGGATTACGGCGGGGTCGCGTCACCGAAGATGAGTGCGACGATCGAGATTGATGGCGTTGAGTGGACGATCGCCCCTCCTGTGACGGTGGACGGGAACACTGCGACATTGACTGTTAGTCGGTCTCCGCAAGTGGAACGGGGCCGCGCGGGTTACCGTGGGCATGGATGATGAGATGAAGGATTGACAAATGGCATTTAGTCATACGTTAGCACAACAGATATCGACTAGCGGAAATACGATCTCTAAGGACAACACTTATTCTGGAGGTTCACAGACCAGCGTCGATGAGTCAATACCCGATTCGTCGTCTGATCTAGAGGTCGCGTTCACTCTCGACGTGTCGGAGATTCAGGCGATCTACATCGTCTCGGACCAGAATATGACTCTGGAGACGAATAGCGGCGCGGCACCGGACGACACAATTAGTCTCGTGGCTGGCGTGCCTTACGTATGGCACACGGGAAGCTACTTTGTCAATAAGTTGACGACGGACATTACCGCACTGTTTATGACGAACTCCAGCGGATCAGCGGCACGATTGCAGATTGAAGTTGTGTTCGATCCAACACCGTAAGGATATTAGGTGATGGCGAATGCAGGCTGTCTAGCACTGGCGAAAGACACGCTGAAAGCCACGCTAGGTGACTGCGCCTCGTTCCGTACGTGGGTAGGCGCATCGGGCGACGATGTGCAGGCGCAGGCGCTGAACCGAATCCACAAGGATGATCTCCCGCCCCCCGAGGACAGCAACGTCTACACGCTTGCCGAGCTTCAGGCCCTGCGGCCGTTTGCGATCATCTATACGGCCGGCGGGTTTCGGAAGGAATACGACGCCAGCCCTGCGGAGTTTGAGAACACGGGCACCCTTGCCGTACTGCTTGAACAGGATGTCCCGGAGCGGATCAAGAACGACCCGGCGGCGATCGCAGATGAGTTTGAGACTGTGATCGGGCAGATTATGGACGACCTTTGCGCCCTTGTGGATCAGGCGGGTTATCTAACGATCACGGCGATCAACCTGCCTGAAGAGTGGGTGCGGAGCGATCCTAAGAGCGAGCCGGATTTTGGCGACGCGGCGATGGCAATGCTTTTCGTCGAGCACAAGGGGATCTGACCGTGCTCAATTATATTAAGATGAAATGGACTGGGCCGCGAGTCAAAGGATTGCACAAGCACTTGCAGTATGCTTACTCTCATGTTGCGAACTACGGCACGGGCGCATTCTTCCCAAGCACTTCACGCAAGCAGGCGCACGTAAGTATCACTATTACAAACGTAGTGGGCAGCGTGGCAGTGGTACGCGAGTCAAGGGCAGTTACATGCAAAAGAAGTTGCGGAAGCACGGACACCAGTTGCCTCTCGTTTTCACGGGGCTAGCGCGTATGCTTTCCCGAATGCGGAATATCCTTGCGACTGGTAAAGGCGCCCGGATCAATATTGCGGTTGGTGACATGCTTCTCAATGTGAAGGGTCGCAGACGGCGGGAAGAGGAAATGACCCGTGTGGCACCTGGTGAACTACGGGATATGGCTCGGCTCTTCAAAAAGATAGTGACGGCACGATTGAACGCTGACCGCACGACGACGATCGAGCGAGTTACATAGAAAGGAATCGCCATGAGCGTTTCACGAGCACACAGCCTATACGCGGCTGTAATCGACAGCACTGTCATCGGTGGGATCACAGCACAAGCCGCCAATATGAATACAGAAGCACCCGCCGAGGCAAGCTCTGCGGAGGCGTGGTCGCGGTGGGTTTCGATGACTGCGCAGAATCCCCGCGCGACATTCACGACGAAAGCGATCGCGGCGCTGCTCGATTCGATCGGCGAGGAATTGCCGGCCGCCGACAAATACTCTGCCAACATCGCCGACCTGACCGCCGGGTTGACGCTCTACGCGCAGGCGTTTGCTGCCGGGTCGACGCGGGCGGGGGCATCGCTTCACCGCAAGTTCGCTATCGTCCACGGTTGCCTTGGCTTGCGGCGTTTGACCTGTACGCACCAACAAGACGCGACGATCGAAGTCGAGGCTGTGGTCGGGTATGATGGCAGTAACGACCCCATTGTGGAAACGGATTTGGTCAGCCTTCCTGCCGGCGTGACGGACGCGCAGCGATACACGCTCGGTGAGGTTACCCTTGAAAGCGTATCCATACCTGAGGTGCGCAGCATTGACATTGACTTTGGACTGAATGTCGTCGCCGAGGGGTCGGATTCCGACATCTGGCCGACGCACGTATCTATCGTCGAGATCAAACCGGTGATTACGATTCGCGGTATCGATCTTGAATGGTTGAAGGCGGCGAAAATCCCGCGGGCGGGCTTGGCAATCACTCACACAAACACGGACATCTGGCTGCGCAAACGGGCGCTCGGCTCGACGTTTGTTGGCGAGGACGTGGCGGGGCATATCAAATTCACAGCGGCGGGCTTTGCCTACGTCGACACTCCGATGGATGCGAGTGGCAGCGAAAAGGCAGAAGCCACGCTGATCGTGCCATGCTATTACGACGGCACGAACGATCCGATCGTGATCGACACGACCTACGCGCCGACGCCTTAAAGGGGAGGTTTTGTGGCCGGGCCTAACATAGAGTTGCGCATCACCGGTGATGAAACACTATTTAGGTGTGCGATCGAACGCGCTGAGCGGCAAATAAACATACTCAGGGCGAAACTCTCTAACCCGCAACCGATGAGGAAATCTCATGCCCGGATTTCTCTATTACCTTCCCGGTGAGGCTCGCAAGCTCACGCGCGAGGAGCTTGATGAGGTCGGGCTTACCTATGCGTTCGACCGCAATCCTACTTCCAATGGTTGTCGGGCCGGCCCCGGCGGCAAGTCGGGTATGGTACTTGCGAGCGGCGATACGAAGGTTGGTTACTACCCGGATCAGCAGACGTGGAAGCGCATCCCCGGCAACAAGGCCGATGCGTGGGTTGGGATCTACGCCGATAGTCCGCCGGGGCCCGACGACCTTGCTCGTGACAAGCAACTCGACGGTCATCTGGTAGAACTGAGCGATGGGCATAAGTGGCTAATCCCGAAAGCTCGCCAGTGGATTGAAGAGGATGGGGAACTGCGATGGCAGCACACATTGCCGCAACGATTAGCGCGCAACGAACAAGGCCATTGGGTGCCGTGTGGCCCCGTTGATAAGTATGCGAGGTTGGCGGAAATCGTAAATTTGTGGGGGCCAAGTCAAGAGCTATCTTACGATGACGCCATTTCCTGTGGACTTGACATCTTGCGGGCCAACTATACGGGGTTGGGGTTTGATGAAGTTGAATTATTGAGCTTGTTTGATACCGATTGTCTGCGTGTCATTCTCGGCGCATTGATGGATCAGCCCACATGGGAAGATCGACTCAAAAAAAAACAAGCCGATCTAGCCTTGACCTCGGATGGTGCGAATACGTCCGATGGAGAAACGGACTCGACCCCGGATACCGACCAACCGTAGCGGACTTGCGCAGTTTGGCGATGGGATGGTAAGAGCGCATGGCAGGACCGAACGTAGACTTTCGCATATCGGGCGATGAAAAGCTGTTCAAGCGTGCGCTCCAACGCAGCGAGAAGGAGGTCGATAAACTCAAGGGGAAGCTCAAAGAAGCGGGGAAGGCCGGAAAGGATAGCAGCAAGCAAATTGACGAGGGGTTCGGGCGGCTCAAGTCTACAATCGCAATAGTCTCAGGCGCGGCTGGGGTCGGGATGCTTGTAGCATCATTTCGAGGCTTAGCTCGCCTTGCAGGTGAAGTGCACCAAGAGATCAAAGGGGTTATGACTGAGATCAAAGCCTCTGAGAATGTACTCAAGAACCTTTGGCAAGTATCAGAGACTAGAGAAGCCTACAAGCAGGCTACCGGCGCGCAAAAGCTGATTATGGCGAGGGAGGGAATGACCCGTCAAGAAAGCGCCGATCTCTATTTCACGCTGAAATCCCTGGAGGACCTAGAAGCGTTACCAGCAGTCGCCACCACTAAACGCTTTATGGACCCGGACGTTGCAGCCAAGTTCGTCGCAACATTGAGAGCACCGGCGGCATGGGGGAAGGGTGTAGGTACACCGGAGCAAACGATTGCTGTGCTGCAAAAAGCAGCCGAGAAATCCGCGTTTACCGCTACTCAGACTGCCGAGTGGTTTCCTCGAACTGTGGCATCGGCAAAACAGTTGGGCGTAAGACCTGCTGAAGTCTTAGGTGTCGGGGCTGCCATTTCACCCTTGGCCGTTAGACCTGAAATGCTCGCCACGCAAATGAACCGACTCATGGAAACCATGTGGAAGGAAGGATATGGCACCGAAGGTGAAGGTATCCTAGCGGGGTTTGCCCGGTGGCGCACTGAAGACCTAGAAGGATACCTGGAAGCTAAAAAAGGGAATGTCAGGTTTGCGAAGGCGGCTGGTGCGCTTGAAGGTGCGATGGAAGAGGCGGCAGAAAAGACCGCTGCTATTGAGTCGCAGTTTACTACGGCAGCGGCATACTATGAGAAGACCAACGTCCCGCCAACCTTGTCTGCGATCCAACAATCTAGGGTAGCTAAGGCGCAGAGAGATATTGCCCTAGAGCCACTCGCCATGCAGCAGATGGAATTGGAAACCGCGATAGACCGCATGACTGCCTTTGCCGCATTTACAGGGAAACCTCTTGTTGTCGAAAAAGGATGGGAGAAACTGCTTGGCAAGGGGGCGGAATTTGGTCTAGTTGAGCAGGCCACTGAGCTAGCGCACCAGAGATATATTGACGCACTACAAGAGGAATACCCAAAACTCTATGAGCGGCTTATTAGGCCTGCCTTCCCTGCGGGTCGGCTTGTTGAACGAGACCCTTTAGGGATTCTGCCGGTTGCACAGATGGCTGGTCGGTTCGGCCCAGCGCGCGTGTCGCCGTGGGCGAACGTACCGCAAGAGATGTCAGAAGCACAGTTGGCCGCTATTGCGGCAGCGGCGGCCATAGTCGCTGAGAGGGTGATAAGCGAACGTGCGGGTATTGACGCGGCGGAGACTAAGAACGCAGTGCGTGATGGTGTACGTGAAGGCATGGGCAATACCACTCTCTCCAACCCCGGTCAGGAGCCTCCATAATGGCCGCCGCAGTTGGTGCAGTCAGTTGCACGTTTGTCAAGGGCGCGGCCCGCGATCCTACCCAGCGCGTGGTGACGTATCAGGTTCCCGGTATCGATGGCGTTGCTGCGCAACTGCTCGGTGAGGGCGATTCGGCGTTCCGGTTCTCAGCAGTGCTCTACGGTACAGCCGCAGAGTTGACTACGTGGATCGCTGCGATGATCGCACTCAAAGGGGACATCGTTACGATCGAGGACGACTGGGGTATATCGCACGCGAATTGTCTGATCGTGCGGCTGAGCCCTCCGCGCAAGAGGGCGGCAAGCCAATCAGATCACCAACGATGTGAGATGCTTGTCGAGGGGGTCATAGATTCCTGATGGCAATCACGAGCTACACGCAGCAGCAGTTCGGCACACTCACGGTCGTCACTGTGGTCAGCGATCTATCCGGCACGATCTACTATCACTGGTATATCGACGGGGCGTACATTGCCTCGACGCAATCACCGACGCGGGGGTTCACATTTGAGGCTGGGGATGAAGTACGCATCGAAATCAACGACACGAACGACGCGGATTACGACCCAATCGCCAACGCCCCGGCAGGGTACCCGGCGAAACGGACGATTGACTGGATACGCTCACTCGATGATGACGTTGTGAGTTACCGGGTCGAGCAAAAGAAGAGAGCAGTGGAATGGGTGTCTATCGGAACTGTGCGGCGGAATGGGGAAGCGTGGAGTGATGGTTATGCTCTCCTCTCTCCACGACTTGATGATCTATCCACCTACGATTGGCGGATTGTGCCGATAGATGCGGCGGGCAATGATGGGACCGCTACGGGGCTCGACAGCGAAGATGTCGTGCGCACACCCGATGCCCCGGACTTCACGATCAGTTTCGACGAGGGAACTACGAAGGTTACTTTTGCGGCGGCTGCCTGATGGCGATCGACTATAACAAAGCCCTGGCTCTGGAACTCCGAACCGGTATTTCAGTCAGAGCAGCGCGCGTCGCGTCTTTAAGGTCAATCGGTGCCCCACCGGGAGTAATGATTCTGTTCGTTGCCGGTCGCAATGGTCCTGGAATGGGCCATTTGCGAACCACTGCTGATGGGTCGTCGTTGCAATGGAAGGCACCCAGTTCTACCGCATTCGGTCCATCGATAGACTGTCCAAGCGATAACTCTTACACACTGGAAGATGGCGATGACCCAGACAAAGCGATAATCGTGCAGGTGTACGCTGATTACCTTGAGGGCGGGGTAGAAGCCTCTGTCCTGTTGACGGACGTCTATGGGAATAAGATCAGCCACGACGATGTGA
>Ga0209986_10002870_pt1 | contig 15399 bp, 13 predicted proteins | sample BlataG_FD_183168 | JGI IMG/M metagenome (GOLD analysis project Ga0209986, IMG submission 183168) | Deep subsurface microbial communities from Black Sea to uncover new lineages of life (NeLLi) - Black_00105 metaG (SPAdes) (version 2) | ecosystem: Environmental > Aquatic > Marine > Oceanic >...
TTGAAGATGGTATTGTAAATCCAGGGGTGCACAGGATATCATGGAATGCTTTGGATGATAAGAATCGGAAAGTATCAGCTGGTGTGTATTTCTGTAGATTTGAGGCTGAAGAATCCTACGCAGATACAAAAAAATTCATACTTGTCAAATAGACTATGTAGTACTTATTTATCCCGTAGAATGTGATAACTATTCAACCGGGACTGCTTATGCCGATTTTTCCTGAATCTACTATGTTAGAAAAATCTTAATTCTAGAATCTCGAATCTTAAATGCTTTTTGTTATTCTATTGAGTGCTTCTTTATATCTTGCAACTGTTTTTTCGACGATGTCTGGAGGTAGCTCTGGAGGCGGCGAGTTTCGGTCCCAGTCTGTGCTCGAAAGATAGTCTCTCACAAACTGTTTATCAAATGAAACCTGGGAACCACCTGGTTTGTACAGCTCAGGGTTCCAGAAGCGGCTGGAATCCGGCGTGAAGATTTCGTCAATGAGAATTATCCGGTTATCGAGCTTGCCGAATTCGAATTTCGTATCAGCAATAATAATGTTGCGTTCACGTGCATAATCGTGCGCAAATTTGTAGAGTTCAATGCTTTTTGATTTTATGAACTCGGCATCATGTTCAGGCACTATTTCTTTCATCTGCTCAAAGCTGATATTTTCATCGTGTCCAGTATGCGCTTTAGTTGCCGGTGTGAACATCGGATCCGGGAGTTCATCGCCCTGTTTGAGGTTGTCAAGTTTTACACCTCCGACAAGCCCGGTTTTTTGATAATCTTTCCAACCTGACCCTGCGATATAGCCGCGCACCACACACTCAACGTCTAAGGGGTCTGCTTTTTTGACCAGCATGGAGCGGTCAACCAGAATATCTTTGTATTGTTTTAACTCACCCGGGTATTTATCAAGTTGGTCAGTGATAAAGTGGTTTTCCATTATGTATTTTGTTTTGTTGAACCAAAATACCGACAATTTGCTGAGGGTTTTGCCTTTTTCAGGGATCAGGGTTGGGAGGATATAATCAAATGCAGATATCCGGTCAGTGGCAACAATGAGAAATCTATCACCAAGGTCAAATATCTCGCGTACTTTTCCCGAAGCGAATTTCTTAATACCTGGAAGATTTACCTCGTCTACTGGTTCAGTCATGGAACGATATATCTTTTACTGCACTGATGACTGCAAAGATTCGTTCGTTATTGCTTTCTGGGTCGATCGGTGTAAAGAAAAATCCGCGGCGCTGTGGTGAGTAACCCAGGGTTATGCCGTTTAAAACCTCGCCATCAAGGAACTCGACACGCACTTTTTTGCCGATCAGTTTTTGGTCTTTCAGGTCGGCAAAGTTCCTTTTTACGACGGGTCGGTCTTTGTCCATGCCGTGTAACTCCTTTACAAAAAATACAGCTTTCAGATTAGCCATCTTCACGGCTAAGGATCTATCCTGTCCTTCACTTTTTACAACGAGGTGGAATATTTCTTTATGGGGTTGGAAATCAGCGGTATAACCGCGCTCAATCCGACCGTCAAGAAAACGTATGACTACTTTATTTGGCATGAGCTATTCTACATATCTTCTATTGGTTGTCAAGCCATTCATTACCGGTTCATTTCCATGTAATGCGGGGTTGACTTCGCGTGGATTGCAATTATAATTCATCAAGAGAAGATATGTTAGCCTTGGCGTTTGATGGGCAATAAACTAAAAGCTATGAGAGTATTCTTAGAATTTACGCTATATCCAGTCTTTAAATGGAAGGTTTTATGAAATATATTGGATGCTACATTATCATGGCAATGGCGGTAATCAATTTCCTGCCCGGTCAAGTACCTGGTAATATTATTGTCCGTCCTGATTCAGAGAATATTGCTATTTCACCCTTTGTTTTTGGCTCAGGTGATGAGATGTCCGCTTGTTTTTCGCCGCTTGTTGAGACCCGACCCTTGATTGCTGCAACAAAACCTTCATTATTGAGGTTCGGTGGTATTGCTGCGGAATATCTTGACTGGGAGGCAGATTCCCTGGGCGGTGTATTTTATATTGATTTTGTCGATACCCTGTTAATACCAGGTGCGGTGAATTTTGGTGTGGATAGTTTTCTGCGTTTGTGCGAGGTGATCAATGCCGAGCCGATTCTGACCGTCAATATGCATATTGCTGATACAGCGCTTGCCCGCCGCATGGTCGAGTATGTGAATGCAGATACGACAACCCCGATGGGCCAATTGCGTGCGCAGCGCGGCCACCCTGAACCGTACAATGTGAGTATCTGGAGTTTGGGTAATGAACCTGATATTGCTGGAGGACAGTGGCCTGTACCGCCCTGGGGATACTGGACTTTTTACCGGCACTTTGGCATACCTTTTGCCAACTGGTCATGGCAGGATTCTGTTTTTTGGACGCCCCAGGACTTTGCCAATCTCATCCCGGTCTATGTAAGTGCTATGGAAGGTGCGAGTCCCATACCATTGGAGTTCATCTATTCGATTGCTGGCGCGCCTTTCTGGATTCGACCGATTATCGAACCTAATATCAATCTGATTGATTATCTTGATATACACTACTATGCCAGCAGTGCGTGGGATTCGATTGCCGACACGACTGATTATATTGAATGGCTCAGTGGTACCGATACCATATACCCGGCTGAGGCAGTGGTCCAGATGTACCGCGATTCACTGGATGCGATTGGCGCATCGCATATTGAACTTGTTATCCTTGAATACAATTCAGGGATTATCATGGTTCCTGATCCCTTATGGTGGAATTATTTGACCGGTCTTTTTATTGCAGATTGTATAGGACACTGGATGCATGCGGGACTTAAGATGGCTGGTGTTTACAGTATTCATGAAGGAAATCCTGATAACCCGTCAGATTTTCCCTACTTCGGAATTATTCGAGGAGACTCAGTTAGCAGACGTATGCCCTCATATGTGCTTGAATTGTATAATACTTATTTTGGCGATACATTGATATATGCGTTTTCTGATCACAAGAATTCAGGTTATGGCATTGAATGCTGGGCATCGAAGCGGTCGTCCGATAATAAGTACGTGCTCATGGTCATTAATAAAACACTCGACACGACATATGCAATGACTATGCAGCTCGAAGACTCAGTACAGTCCTATCACCTGTATAATATTACTAACAATGCATTGATCGGTGCACCATACAATGGCACGACCGGCATTGAAGATCAGGGTGTTTCTGCACCAGACAGCATACGTGCAGGATGGAGTTACTTGACCATGGATTTTGAACCGGCAAGTGTTTCTCTTTTTGAAGTTTCACCTTATCTGTCTATTAAAGAGTCTTTTTCAAGACCGCACACGAATTTTCTCCTGCCCACGATAATGAGGAAGGGCGCAACTGTCTCGATACCTTTTGGTACACATGTTTTGTACGCGGTGACTGGTCGCGAGGTTTACAAATGGCGCGATACCGAAGCGATTAAAATCCCGCATATACCGGATGGTATCTACTTTATCAGAGTAAAAGGTAGTACGTTCAAGAAGATTATCATCTTCTGATTTTTGTAAGGAGGCAAGATGGAAAAGAAGAACTTCTCAAACAAAGAAGCGATTAAGTATGGTTGGGGTATTATGAAAGCCAACCTGTGGTATTTTGTCGGCATCATCATTGTTGCCGGGTTGATCGTCGGCATTCCGAGCAATATCGCGAATAACTTAAACGACCCAGATCCAAGTCTACTTGGTTATATTTTCAATATCATTGCTGGTATTGCGCGTGTAATAATTTCGATTGGACTCATGAGGAAAAAATGAAAAGAATTCAAAGAATTTGTTTAATAAATGCAATCTTGTTAGTTGCAATTCTGACGGGAATGGGCTTTGCTCAAAGAGAGGAGTTCGTCTTTTACGGCGATACAATTTCGGGTGAACTACTGCAATACAGACCAGCTCCTGAGACTCTGGTCGTAATCTATGCTGAGGGTTATGAAGTTACACCGCATCAACCAGTACCAGATTTCTGGCAAAGCATATGGGATATTGATTTAGCTACACCATTCAGCATCACGAAATTTTACAAAGAAATGTCTTATGGAGAACACACAATCCTTGCTCATCCTTGTGCTCATTGGACCGGTACTTGGTATTATACTTTCAAGGCCCATGAACCATACCATACCCCATATCATGGACAGTGGGCCTATTGGGACGATTTTTGTGTACATATAGTCAGAGATATTGCTGATGAAGAAATTGACTTTTCAGACTATGGTGAACCTGGTCAGCTTATTTATGTAGTGGTTACCGCTTTATGTACTGGTGGCGCAAGTGGAATATATTGGCCAAGTGGCATAGGACCCATTCAAACGAATGATGAATGGTCGCCTGGAAACCCAGTTTATGTCATGATTCACTATGCTTACCGTTGCGATGATTGGGCTGAGCACGGTCACATGAGTATGAATATCCATGAATATGGCCATAATTGGTTCCCTGACACTTATGGTGATCATTATAACACGGGTTCGCTCTGCGGTCATTATGGTTATGGTTTTTGTCAGTATCATTCTTGGATTGATTTAATTCCTTCACCACTAAACGCTCAGTGGCGCTCTGAGGTAATTGATAATGATACTCAGGAACCCTGGATGATTCTGACTGAAATAACAGAAACACAACTAAATTATCCAATCATGCCAATGAAAGAAACCTACAATGGTGAAGCAGTTAAAGTCAGACCTGCACAGATGCCAGATATTGCGCAGCGTGACACACAAACATTTTTTATTACAAACCATCAAAATCTTGGACCTTACGAAATTAACTTACCAGATTCCGGGCTTTTAATTTGGCATGTTTCGGATCCTCAATCTATTAATTATTGGAATTGGCCTAACAGGCGCCGTAAAAGACCAGTCGAAACCGAATGTGCGCATGGACTTTGGCAATGGGATTCAACTGATGTAAATGGAGAATGGATATGGTGGCCAACAACACCAGACCCTATTTATGGTACTGACAGTCTAGATATGTTTAATGACGCCTTGGGGATTCATGGTTCAGGAGTCTTTCCACCAACGGGGAGTCCAGAATGGAAGGGATTTGGTAGTGCTACATGCTTTTGGGATCCTGAAACCTACAGCCGGTTCGATGCTTTTACCAATCCTTCAACTAATCTTTATGACAGATGGCACGCACCGCTCTATCCGGAATATATTCATTCTCATTTTGCCTTAAGAAATATTCACCCTGATCCAACTAATGAAACTATTGTACGTGCTGATATTCTGTTAAACTATGTTCAGAGTGATGTGGCTACGGCAACGTCTTATAATAATTCAAGGAATATTGTTTCTGATGCTTCAGGAAATTTGTATATGGTCTATGAAACAGGTGGTTATGTCTACTTCACATCAGCTAACCTCAATGATATGATATGGGACCCAGCATTTCCTGTAGGTAAAGGAGAATCTCCAACAATTGCATTAGACAATAATAATGTTCCTAATATCATCTGGGTGCGTAGTGATTCCTTATTCTGGGCAAAACGACAGAATTACTACACATGGCCCACAGAAGTATTATATTACGAGCCATGGATCTGGGCATACTACTGTGAAACTCCCTCTGTTGTTTTTGATAACGTAGGTTATGCTCACATTGTATTCGAAAAATTTGTTTATGCCAACGGTCCTTTTAGTACACTACTTTATGGTAAACTAGATCCATCTCAACCATGGTTGCTTACCTGGGAACTGCTCGACTATGGCCCAGGAATGGGTAGTGATAGATGTCAATATCCATCAGTAGCTGTTGATGAGGTAAATAACCCGCATGTATCGTGGCAAAAAGCTGATGAGATTTATTATCGATACAAGCAGGATGGAACCTGGAGTGCAATTGCTAATATCTCAAATTCACCAGAGTATTTGTCTTACACGCCATTTTTAGAAATTGCGACAGACCGGCTTCATATTGTCTGGGTTGAAGAACCCTATATACCACCTGATAATATTTCCAACATTCGCCATGTTCGAAAAGATCTAAGTACAGGTTTATGGTATCCGCCACAGTGGGTTAACAATTCTGCAGTATATTCAAAATCGCCTCAAACAATAGATGGTGATCAGATAGTCTGGACAGAACATGAAATACCAAACGGAAATATTGAGATCTATCATAGCAGTTGGGATTATGTAACTGGTTCTTGGGGACCACCAGAAAATATATCAAACACGGTCAGAAGTTCAACAGCGCCTCAGGTAACTAAGGCAAATGATGGCATGACAGTAAATGATTATCTTGTAACAGTCTGGTGTGAAGATGATGGTGTTCTTTATGAAGTGCGAAAAGATAAACGACTTCTGCCAGAACCAATGGTTTTCTACTATATCGAACTCGGTGGTGAAGTTCCATCACCTTACTGTATAGAAAGGGATGGTTACATTGCATACGGACCCGAGGGCTATAAAACCGTTGACTACGATTCCACAAAACTTATTTATCGCATTCCAGGATTTGAAGAGGGTTACAAGTACCGGATTAAGTTTGTCCTCTATCATGAAGGTAGCAGTAAATGGAAACTGAAGATAAGAATTGATGATCGTTGGACAAGAAATGTCTGGGTTCATCCTTATCAATTGACAGTTGTTGGAGGTATTATCCCTGAAGGTCTAATCAAAGACGGTGAAATTGTAATTACTGACGAAGTCACCCAGGGTGAACTTACAGTTCTAAGCAGTATTATTATATATCGAGAACCAAAAGGACAAGGTGGAGGTGGTCCTCAATCGCTGTTGGATATTGAAAACGAAGCCGGTGCATTTACAATTCACCCAAGCATAATAAACAATAAAGCTGAAATTCATTACCAGATTGATGCTCTAGGCAGTGTAAATATCTCAGTATTTGACATTAGTGGGAGAAAGGTTAAAACCTTAATCAATGAAAATCAGAAATTGGGGCATTACACGTTTACCTGGAATGGTTCAGATGATGTTGGCAGAAAACTCAGTAAAGGCATCTACTTTATTCGTCTTGAAAATCAAAGTGAGGTAGTAACACAAAAGGTGGTGATACTAAATTAGTTAACATAATGAGGTATCTCTCAATGAAGATTGGGAGATACCTCCGAGGTACCCTATGATTTCTTCTAAGAAAAAAGTTGTTATCATAATGTTATTTATTTTATTTCCAATTGTAATCTTTTCTCAAACAGAAAGATGGGTTTACAGATATAGCGGTACTGCTGGATATAGAGAAGATGTAGCTAATTTTATTGTTTATGGTGCTGATGAGAATCTGTATGCTGCTGGCATAAGCTGGTATGACGCAACTAAAGATGATTTTACAGTAATCAGCCTCACTAATTTAGGTATCGAACGTTGGATATACACATATAATGGCCTGGCAGACAATAATGACGAAGCATATTCTGTTGTTTATGGTGAAGATGGTAATATATATGTTGCTGGATCTTGTTATGGCACTGACACTACTCGTGATTTCACTGTAATTAGCCTTACTCCCATGGGCACAGAACGTTGGGTTTACCAAGATAGCGGATCAGGTATCTGTGCCCGTTCAGTTATATATGGTGCAGACGGAAATATCTATGCTGTAGGAGAAAGTTTTAACACAGACTCAAATACTGATTTCTTCGTAATCAGCCTCACAAATGCAGGTTCAGAACGATGGACTTATCAGTATAATGGTCCAGGTAACAATACTGATATAGGCTGGTCAATCGTCTACGGGGATGATGGTAATATCTATGTGGCAGGTAATAGCCAAGGAAATGGTACTTTTGTTGATGCTACGGTTATATCATTAACTAATTCAGGTGTAGAACGTTGGGTTTATCGATATAATGGGCCTGCAAATTTTGATGATTATGCCTATGATGTTGTTTATGGTAATGATGGCAATATCTATGCAATTGGCAGTAGTGCTGATATAACTTTTGATATTATTGTGGTTTGCCTTGCTAATTCAGGAGCAGAAAACTGGATATACCGGAGTCCAATAGACTTCATTGACGATCATGGTTTTGCTGGTGTTTATGGTGCGGATAGCAATGTCTATGTTGCAGGTGGTATTGGTTCCAGCATTCCCAAATTTTTAGTAGTTAGTCTTACTGATTCTGGGGCTTCAAGATGGGAATATGTCTATAATGACTCCACAATGGGTGGTGGTGAATATGCAACATCGGTTATTTATGCAGAAGGTAATATTTACTCAGCTGGCATCACTAGTGATAGCACAAATGAAAATAATTTTAGTGTAATAAGTCTTACTGATTCGGGTTCAGAGCGTTGGGTTTATCAATATAAAGTATCAGCATATGGAGGCGAAGCTAGTTCAGTGGTTTATGGCACCGATGGTAATATTTACGCTGCAGGCAGCAATCGAGATAGCACCACTTCGAACGATTTTACAGTAATCAGCCTTAATCCTGATATAGGAGTTCAAGAGGATTTAATAAAAACCCAGGCTATAGCACATAAGTCTCTTCAAATAGACCCCAACCCATTCCATAATAAAACAGTTATCAGTTATTTTATGGAACGAGATATAAAGAATATTGTGCTAAAAATCTATGGCGTAACTGGACGTCTGGTGAAATCATTTAACCATTTAACAAATCACCAATTACTATTCAACCAAGTAACCTGGGATGGCACTGATGATTTCGGTAAAAAACTGCCAGCTGGTGTCTACTTCGTGGAGTTCGAAGCTCAAAATATCAAGGACACCAAAAAAATAATTCTATTGAAATAGAAGAAGTTGACGTAAATGATGCAGGATACGGTTAAATGGCAATTACTCGGTTTTGGTCTTGTTATGGCCGGTATCAATATTCTTGGATTTCTCTGTTTGTTCATTGGATTGTTTGCGACGATACCAACGACGTTGCTGGCTGCTGCTCTTGTGTATCGGAAATTATTGAATCAAACTGAGTCAGCGCAAGCTACGATACCGGCGCCTCAGGAAGAAAAAAACCCGTGATAATTTTCCTTTGAGGACTGGGGTGAAGACAATAATTTCGTTTGAATTCGATTGTCAGACACTTGGCAAAGGCGTGTACTTTGTGAAAAGTGCTCAAGGAGATGAGTTTAAGGTCATAAAGATAAAATAATTGAATCTTGCTCAATGAAATGAGTGGTGCGGTGTTTGAACCGCACCACTCAGGCAATACATTCACATCAGTAAGATAGTTTTGATCATGTTTCAACGCAATGTGGGAGGTATAATGCAAAGATATCTTGTTTTGGTTACACTGTGTTTATTCACGCTGCTCAATGCGACCACTTATTATGTTGCACCCTGGGGCAGTAATGATTCGCTGGGTACTTTTGACGCTCCATGGCAGACTATTGGCAAAGCAGCAAGCACCATGGTCGCCGGTGATTCGGTCTTAATCCGGGCAGGAATTTACAAAGAGAGTATTAATCCGGTCAATTCAGGTAATCCAGGTGCTATGATAACTTATGCGAATTATGATGGCGAAGAGGTGATCGTTGAGGGTGGAGAAGAGATTACTGGTTGGGTGATAGATACTGGCAATCGCTATATGGCAAGTGTCAATTTCACACCATCCCCACGGTTTTCATCGTCCCGGGATCCAGCCGGCAACTTAGGCGGAACCGTGCTTCAGGATGGCGCAAAGATGAACTATGCAATGTGCCTGAGCATAGCTGAGGTTGACGAAGCGGGTGAATACTACATGAATGATTCGGCGGGCATGGGACCGCCCTATACTATGTACGTATACGTGCACGATCTAAGCCAGGGTTATGATCCGAATAATTATCAGATGGTCATAGGCCGGCGGCGTAAAGGTTTTGATCTGGACGGCGGTGAAGACTACCAGGTCGTTGACGGTTTGGTTTTTCGTGATTACAATGACAATGCCATTCACTCCATAGGTTCGAACTACTGCGAGTTCAGAAATCTCAAACTATATAGCAGTTTCATCACTGGCATCTATCTCACGAGTTATTCGCGCTATTGTGTTATTGAGCAGTGTCTATTCTGGGATAATGGACACGGCGGTATTGAGCTTGCCCGTTCCCATTGGACCACGGTCAAGAGGAATAAATTCACCAGCATTGACCTGGGTGATGGTTGGGGAGGCAATGGTGCTCATATGTGGCTGGGTCCATTGACCTATAATTCAGATTCCTGCCTCATCGAGAACAATATCGGGTTCAAGACCGGCTCTGAGTACATTTTCGGACCTTTTTTTGCACTCCGGGGCAGCGATAATATCGTCCGCCACAATAGCGGAATCAATTTTGGCATGGCTGGAATCGCGCTCCTTGCCGGCGGTGGTAATATGGTAATCAACAATGCGATTGACTGTAATCTCGGTCTTGCCTGCATCAATGTTTTTCCCGCGGCAGTCGGTGCGGGTGGTCATTATATCGAATATAATGATTTCTATGCAGAGGACCCGACCGATAAATACCGCTGGGATGGTGTATCATATAGCAGCCTTGCTGCCTGGGAAACGGCATCTGGTCAGTCGAATAATATTGATTCGGTGCCAGGTTTTGCCGAGCCGGACAGTGAAGATCTTCACCTGCTCGCCGGCAGTGCCTGCATTGATGCCGGTACATCGAACAATGCATCAATTGAAGACTATGACGGCAATCCGCGTCCTCAAGGCGCTGGTTATGATATTGGCGCGTACGAGTTTGATCCAGTAAGTACATACGAGAGATCAGCAGAAACACCCTTTAGCGGAGACATTACGCTGCATCCTAATCCAGTATCAGGCGGTTTGTGGATTCACCGATCATATTCTGCAACGCTTGGTTTCTTGCGTATCTTTGACATAACCGGAAGGATGGTCTGCGCACTCGAATTCGCAGCGCCGCAGTCAGAGATATTCTGGGACCGAACCGACGACTCAGGGATTCTCCTGCCCGCAGGAAATTATTTCCTTGTTTATACTGACAAAGAGCAACCTGTTTGCGAACGTAAAATCATCCTTCTAAAGTAAAGGCGGGCGTCTTTACCGACTCAGTTTTAGTACCTTTTTCTTATACTCGGTCTGTCCTGCTTGTATAATAGAATAGTACTGACCATTGGGTAATCTCAAACCTTTCATATCGGTGCCATCCCAGGATACTGAATGGTTACCGTGCTTTTGATATTTGTTGACCAGCGTTTTAATCTGTCTACCTGGTGAATCGTAGATTGTTATTTTCACGTGGCTCGGTGCGCGTAGACCATATGTGATAACGGTTTTTTCTCTGAATGGATTGGGTTTTGCGTCAATAAAGATCAGCCCGGCTTTTGAATTTTCATTGATCCCGATTTCTGGTTGACCGGCGGAAAAGATGAAGAGCGGAAGGTCGGTGCCAGGAATCGATAAGGCATTGATGATCGCGGTCCGTTCGGCGGGCGTGAAATCAGCCGTGAAATACCCTTGTAGGTCAATCGAACTTGCCTGTACCAGGGCGCTTGCTGCGCAGTAACCGGCTTCAAGTATCTGGTAACGGCTCGCGCTTTCGCAACAGAATACAAAATAATCTGGTGCTGATTGAGGCAGGCGGGCAATGGCGCTTCTGAGTTGTGGTCTTTGATCGCCGCTAGTAACCGTTTCAATTCGGTGGTCGCGCGTAGTCTCCTGACCAGACGGCAGGCGTATGTGGTATCGTTCAACGCCTTCTGAACGGACAATATAGATGCGTCCGGCAACAAAACCGACCTGCTATACTTTGTTGAATTTTATGCCTGGGTAAGATATGGGGTCAAACCTTTCCTGAGTAACGGAGAATGAGTAAAGCCTTGACATTGAAGTGAAATTTAGGATAATTAGATGGAGGTATGGTGAGGGTTATAGTTGGCGTATTCTTTTTAGCATCCGCGTTAGGCTGGTGTCAGGTAACCTGGGATATAGAGCATATAGATTCCGTTCCTGATTACAATGAATATATATTCAATTCGTTAACCTTAGATCAATATAATAACCCCCATATAATTTTTGTTGATAGCGGTTTAGGATGCATTAGTTATGCAGTAAAGTATGATTCAATCTGGTACACTGAGACTATTGACACTTACTTCGTACCCTATTATGGTGTTTCTATAGTGGTAGACCATATGGGTGAGCCCCATCTCAGCTACTGTGGACGCGATGCATTGCAAGATAAAACGTATCTGTTGTATGCTCATAAAAGCAGTTCGATATGGCGTATAGATACGGTTGACGTCATCAATGGATGGTTAGGCAACTGGTTCTGGATTATAACCAGTTCCATTGATCTTGATACGTGCGGATTGCCGGGGATTGCATATATTGCTTGGAATGTACCTGATTCAATCCACTATATAAAATACGCGCATTATACCGGTGCAATCTGGGATACGTCCGTAGTTGAATATGACACAATATATGCAAACCAGCGAAAGATGCCGAGTGACTGGAGTCCTTCGCTTAAATTTGGCAGCCAGAATAATCCAATTATTGCTTTCCAACAGCATTTTACGCCTTTTTGTACACTCAAAGTTGCGCGTTATAATATACAAAACAATCAATGGGAGAAGACGTGTTTAACACCATTTCCTGATGCGAGTATTCCGGTTTCCCTGGCATTAACAACACAAGATTATCCATGCATTGCACATGACGCATACGGAAGCCTTGTTTATACATGGTATGATGGTGTTGAATGGCATTCAGAAGGGATTCTTGGATATGCATTGCTCGATACAAGAGTTGCACTTGACCTGGACAGCAATGATGATCCGCATATATGCTATAATGCTGGGGCTATGATAACGTGGGCAGGGTATTGCTACAAGAAAAATGGTTCATGGCATTTATGCGGTCGCATTGATTCCACAGCCATGAGCTATCATTCATTTATTGGAATCGCCATAGATAGAAATGATCAACCGCATGTATCTTATGGTAAATATGACTACACCACGAATAAATACTATATGGCTTACGCGAAAGGATACCTGACCTTTGTGGATGAATCACAAATTTCTCCAAGCGAGCGTGTTACACTAAGATGCTATCCAACCGTTACTACTGACAAATGCAATATTGAATTTTCCCTATGTGACCCAGAACATATTTCTCTCAGTGTATATGACTGTATGGGTTGTCTGATCGATGTGATAAGGTATAACAATATACATACTGGAATCAATAAAATACAAATACCATTCGGTAATTATCCCCACGGTATATATTTCATATCTTTAAAAACAAAGAGTGATCGCGCATGCATAAAAATAATCAAAATATCCAATCGCAGTTATTAAGTGCGATGATGTGGGGTCAAACCTTTCTTGAGTAACGGAGCAGGGGAGTTACGGAGTATCGGCGTAACGGAATAAAAGCGTAGGGTGAAGGGAGTAGAGCGACGAACCATTGACTTATGCGGCGAATTTGCGATAATTATGGTAAGGAGGAGGATAAATGCTGCTATTAGTTTTCATTATTTTCTCTCAACAATCAATTGATATTGAAACTGTCCGTGACAGCGTAGTTCACCAAGTTGTTGTTGGTAGATTTCAAGATGCCATTGAAAACGCCAAGTCAGCGATTGTTCGTGAGCCTAATGACTGTCTACTACTTGGTGTTATTGAGTACGCATTTCGTCGCGATATAATCCACGATCTTAACAGTGAATTTCATTATAGAATATCGAACATTTACCCCAATGAGATCCTTAGATCATGGGAGAAAATTTATGACAAGCATTTGACAAGCAATAACGTGGCAGAGTTGTTAGCGGTTATTGCGCTAGAAACCGATGAAGAAAAAGCAATATGTTATGCGCAAGATGTGGTTAGGAGAGATACCACAAACAGTTTTTCATATCTTCTTCTCGGTTACCTGCATGAAGCGGCAGGAGAAAGTGATCAGGCAATTATTTATTATAAAAAAGCGTTCACCTTCGATCCCACATTCTATGATTGTGCTGCAGCGTTGGCGCACTTATACATTGCGAGCAATGTCTATGATAGCGCGCTTCACTACCTGCGTGATATTCCATTTGATGATACATTGCACAACACAGCACATGTTGCAGAGTTAGTATGTGCACTCAAAATGAATGATCGTTTAAGAGCGAAATCGATCCTGAGCGAGATGGATAAACATACTGTCCGATATTGGGGTAAAGATAAACTGGATTCTCTTCGTGTATATTTTGGCAAGTTAACAGAAGGTAATCTCACAGCTGATGACAGCTTGTTTGTTCCAATAATAGTGAGGTTGAATAAGATAAGGTGCATGGCTCAGACAGCGCTGGTTGCACTGTTACATCAAGAATCCATTGAATTCATTAACATGGCAGACAACGATTATTTCAAGGAAACTAGACCAAAACCACTGTCTATTCCAGCACCAAAATATCCGGAACAAGGGAAAACAGCTGGTCTGGAGGGGATAGTGGTTGTAAAGGCACTTATTGATTTAGACGGTTCGGTGGCTGAAACTCAAATACTGTTTACTGATCTACCACCTCTCTTTGAAGATGTAGCTGAGAAAGCAGCGAGAAAGGCTAAATTTGAGCCCGCAAGGCAATTCGGCAGACCGGTCAAGGTGTGGGTGAGTTTACCATACAAATTCAGATTGAATTGAATGGCTATTTGAGTAAAAAATACGTGGCAGGGAACAATGTTTTGTCCTAAATGCAAAGCTGAATACAACCCAGGGATTACTAAGTGTGCTGATTGTGATGTGCCGCTTGTTGATAAGCTACCAGAGGAAAAAGAGTTGCCGCCAAAACCACCATATAAGCAACTTAAGGCACTCTTTAATACCGCAGAAATTGCAGTTATTAAATCAATACTTGATGATGCAAAGATTGATTACTATTTTAAAGGTGAGCGTTTTCAAGCAATGCATGTACCATTACTTGACCCAGCAATATTAATGGTGAGGGAAGACCAAGCAGAAAAGGCATGGAAACTGCTTAAGGATTTAGATATTGAATTTTCTGGAATGTCATCAGCAGATGAAGAGTAACGTGATTAACAAAGATCTGCAAAAAATAAAAGAAGCAGTAAACGCCGACAAAATATCAATCTCAGATTTACTAAAATCCTCATACAAACTAGTTAGAATGGATATAATAAAACTCATAGTAATAGTAGTTTTTTTACAACTTATAAGTATCACTAATATTTTATTTATGGAGTTTATACAAAAAGAGATTTTTCCTTTAGGGTATCAACTATTAGGTAGTCTAATTAGTTTGGTAATTGGTCCCCTATTTTTCCTGATACCGGTGGTTGCTTTATTTGAAGTATATGATAATGGTCAGTTTAGTCTTACGGATGTTATAACAAAAGTTAGACACTTAGCAAACATATTTGCAACTCCTTTGAGATATTGAAACAATTGATAAATTCACTAAAGATAATCTGCCATTTGCCTAAAGGAATTGTTA
>Ga0209986_10002871_pt1 | contig 15398 bp, 13 predicted proteins | sample BlataG_FD_183168 | JGI IMG/M metagenome (GOLD analysis project Ga0209986, IMG submission 183168) | Deep subsurface microbial communities from Black Sea to uncover new lineages of life (NeLLi) - Black_00105 metaG (SPAdes) (version 2) | ecosystem: Environmental > Aquatic > Marine > Oceanic >...
ATATCTTGCTTCAAGAATGTGGGATTGATGAATCGAACCTCTGCAAACAAGTTGGGCTTGATAAATCAAGCCCTTACAAACAAGCATGCTTTTTTTTTATCTGTGCAGGAAACAGAAAGAAGGCAATTCTAACACCCTTAAATTACCCCTTATTTCCTTTAAAGCGAAGGATAATCAACGATTCTCAAGACTGCACCATTAAGTCATTTTAAGCGGGATTAAGTAAAATCTGTTACGTATGTGTGGCGTGGGGAGAAGCTTGCTTCCGAAGATCTCTTCCTCGCATTAAAGGATAGCACTATCAAGTTGTGGGAATTCGTTTTGGGTGTTAAATAATTAAGGGATAAAGACTACAAAGGCGATAAAATTTCTGACAGCGATTTTAAGCAACAAAAACAGCTAAACCCATACATATGCCCTCGGTAAATTTCCCCCCAAGAGAAATTCTTAGTTTTCCTTCGCTTTTCTTCTTGGGGTAGGCTCTCTCAGCGTACTTCTAAGGGACGATCTCAAACGCTGAAAATGGGCAAGTCAGAGACTTTTTAGTTCATTTTTTCTCCCCTGTTAAATAAAGGGAAGAAATTTAAAGAATAATAAGGATTAAATAAAATGAAAACATCATCAAAGATAGCTAGCTACGCTACGCAAGAAACTAAAATGTTACCCCCAGAGAAAGGGATTAGTGAAGCTGATGAAGCCCAGGGGCTTATAGATTTTGTAGAGAATTTCATTGAGGATCATGGGCGATACCCTCAATCACAAGAACTTCCAAAGGAAAACAATATTATTACCTATTATTTCGGTTCCTTCGAGATGCTGCTGCGATGTGCCTGGCTTGGTCTGAGTCCCCCACCCTTGAGAAAAGATAAAAAGAAGCGATATTGCCGGTACGATAATAGACTCCTGCCTAGAAATAGATGGTTTTTCTGTAATGATGATTGCGAAAGAAAATTCGCAGAGGAAGGTGATAAAGCTCTGGATGAAGCCTCAGAAGAGATTAAAGAATACGTAGAGGAAAAACGCAGGAAAATGTGGGGGAAATGTAGGGAGTGTAAAGAGAAATGTAAAATTTATCTTCCCGAAGATCAAACCGAACCCAAGGCTGATGTTATCTGTAGATCTGATTCAAGATATGAGGAAGCAAGTAGGATGCTACTTAAAAATTTACCTTAATCCCAAAAAGAGGGGGCTTCCTTCTCCTTCGGTTTCGTCTTTACTCCTACAATAGCCTCTATATGAGACATTCCCTTCCTTCTTCTATTCACATACTTCCTTACCTGACCACCACCAGGGATACCAAATACTTTTCCAAGCCAATCAAGATCATACGTACTAAGTTCGGGTTCTTCGGAGAAAAGGATATTGTGCAGCCTTGCAACACCATCTGTTCCAAGTTGTAAAATAGCGGGATAGGATACCCTATAAGGTTGACTCCATCTTATAACCCCACCCATGAGGGGTATCTGCTCTCCCATTTCCTTAGCCATTCGTGTTATAAGTTTTCTGGTTCCCCAATCTTCTTTTACTGCTTCATATATTTCCCACTCCGGTGAGGGGTAAGGACTTTGAAGATGAAATACTCCTTCGTAGAGAGCGTTCACGATGGCTGTGGCAAATACTAACCTTCCAATCTGAGTGGCTCTTTTAGAAATCGGCATCTTGGGCGTAGCAACTTTTTCACCCATTCCGGCAACGTCCTTATATAGATAATTCCACTCATTAATTACGAAGGTCTGAAACAATGAAGCTGCTTTACCTAAAGGTGTTCTCTGTATGGGAGCTACATCACTAGGAGCAGCCGAAGCCTGGGTTTTTGTAACAACATCATTAGCAAATGTCTTAGCCTCTGCTTTATCCATTTGGAATCCACCTTTAGCCTTTGGAGCAACAGCCTTTTCGTACGCTCCAAGCCAAGTTATTTTAGCAGCCATTAAATCAAGAACCTGTAATGGCTTGATGCCTATCCTTCCAAATTCAGCCTTAGCCTTCCCAAGTTTACCCATTAGATATTTCTCTGTTTGAAGTCCAAAAATTTCCTCTGCGTGAACATCAAACATTCTACTTAGGATCACATTGGCTTCTCGCTCACAGAAGTTCCTCTTTGATTCTTCCATGTAACTTGCAGCTCCTTTCCCAAGCCATTTAGCCCCTATATCCATGTAGGTGAGGCGAAGAGCTGTTGGTTGAATAAATGCAGAACGGAAATTCCAACTTAGTACCCACATCGCCACATTTCGGTTCAACTTACCTAATGTCCTTGTTGCCATTTTACCTAATGCTCCGGTTGCCCCCGTGGTAGCTCCTGCTTGATGTTTTAACCATCCCTCAAGGACAGAGTGCAGCCAGGGGCGAGAGTCTTTGAGTCCCAGAGTTTCTATGTGAGGAAGTACCTTCTTTCCAGCAGCCTCTAACTCAACATCAAAGGGTTCAAGTAACGCCCTTCCTTTTGCGATAATGGGCGATTTGTAAATAAACTTCATCGCCTTTGAGCGATACAACTTATATATGTCAAAAAACCGTAGGTCAGCAGGGAGGATACCTTTCCCACGTGCTTTTGCGAACTCAAAGGGAACTGCATTTAATTTCTTCTCCAATATCTGTGTATCAGGATCATAAATTGGATTATATCCTTCCTCTTTTAGCGTTTCAAGATTTCTAAAAAAGGTAAAGTAGTTCTCTACCTTCGGCATGGGATCTAATCCCACTAACCTTCTCGTTTGATTTATCTGATTGTATATGCTTTCAAGGTCAGACCGGACAGCGTTATATATTCTTTGTTCTGTTGGCTTCAATTCAATAACGGGCTCTATTCCCATGCTATTTAATATTGCCACTCCTTTTTTTTGTTGAGCTATAGCATAAATACCTAGTCGTTTTATCTTCTCTGCTACCCCCTTCTCGTTTATATAAGTTGGTTCTCCTGGTGCCTTCTTTTTAAGAGCTTTTTTCCAAGATATAACCCTACTTTCTGTTGTATTATATTCTTTCGCAATAACATTCTCTGCCAGCTTCATTGGATCGTACAAAAGTTGCTTTAATTCAGGATATTCTTCAAATATATAAATTGCATTTTTAAATAGACCAGCAGCAGCTTTTTTTCGCAAGGCTTTCTCCATCCTCGCTGCCTTTGAATCCCACTCTCCTTCAAGGAGTACCTTAGCTTCATGTTCATAAACTGGCATAGAGCCAGGTCTTTTCTGTACTACAATTTTTAATTCTTGTCCTTCAGGTAGTGGTAAGGAATAAGGACGGTTTTCCAAGGGTATCCCCCCTCTTAACTCTTGCGTATTATTTAATGTCTTAATCTCTTCCGATATGGGTCTTATTGCACTGTCCTCTACTCTATCTAAGTATCTAAACAAATACTTATTCTCTTTCATCATATCAGAGAGGCTAATCTTACTTCTTACTAATCTCCTGGATATTATGTCAGCATTGTTTAAGACTTCTTTAAGGGATATATCAGCTTCTAATGCAGCGAGTTCCATTGTGTTATAAAGACGTTTCTTTCCTATTCTCTTCCCTGCTTTATTTGCTGCACTAATTTTAATATCTAATTCTTCTATAAAGGCTGCTTGCTCAAGGGTAATCTTTCCCATAAGAACTTGCTTGAGTGTGGTTTCAGTTGATTCTAATGTTTGTCTAATTTCTTCCTTGTGCATTTCTTTATAAACATCGTCTAACGCTTTGACCGTACCACCAACTTTCTTTACTTCTTCTTTTGTAATTGTAGAATCTAGCTCTTTTAAAATCCTGCCAGCCTTCATGCCATCTAATTTTTCCTGAATCTTGGGATAGTTATCCATGAACTCTCGAACAGTTACTTTCTTCTTTCCACCTGCCAGCCCTAAAACAGTCCAGGTCAAAGCTCCTGCTGTTCTTTCCTTAGCTCCACCAGGAGTCATGGCAAATCCGAAGCCAGCAAATGCAGGAAGTCGAGCCTTGGATGGTAATATGCCGATTGCTCCGAGCATCTTATGTGTAAATGCACCAGTTACAGCCCCCTCGGCAGCACCTTTAATACCACCCTCGACGGCTCCGAATAAAGCTCCATGTATCGGAAGTCCCCATCGTCCAAAAGTCATAATTGCAGGAATGTCCCAGGAGGCTCCACCTAATCCTTCTGCAACCTCTCCAATAATTCCTTCAACCCCCATCTCCCTGGCTCTCTCACTATAATAATCTAAATCCTTCTCCAAGAGTGCAAAGACGCCGCCACGTAATTTATCTTCCGGTATTTTAGTAACCTTGCTTATTATCTTAGCTAATACCTTTGAGCCCTTATCTAAAGCTCCGGCTGTCCTCGCTCCCGCCTTCAGGGCTCCAGCCTCAAAGCTCCTTATGGGTGCTATAGTTTTCTCTAATCCCGTCCACTCTCTATATTCAGGTTCTTCCTCAACTTCTCTAACAGGAATGAAATCATCGATGACCTTAACGGGGGTGAAGTCTGTTACTATTTCCTTCTCTTCTGTAGGCTTAAATTCTTCAACCTCAGCTTCCTTCACCGGAATAAACTCACCAGCCTTAGTAATGGGTATCTCTGGTGTAGGTTTAAGGGGAGTAAATTCATCAAGAACCTTAATCGGAATGAACTCATTGGTAATTATCTTCTTCTTTTTCTTTTTTTCTTCTTCTTGTAGAGTGAGTAGCATTATTCTATCTCCCTATATGTGCTTTCCTTGATTTCTTGAAGCCAATTTTATCCCTATATTGTTTTCTCGGGAATTATCTCCCATTGACCGCTTCCCAGGTATCTTGCCTTCCGACCATCCTCATCTTCATAGATTTTCCCTACAATAAGTCCACGCTCATCCTTCACTACGCCTGGAGCTTTTTCTGTGGCTCCCGTAGCTCCCACAGCACTAATTTCTGCCTGTTCTTCAGGTATTCCTCCAAGTGCCTCAACCCTCTTGGTGAGTTTTTCAATTTCGCTAAAGTAGGGTCGAAATTCAGGGTGTTTTTTAATTATCGCTATCTTTGCTGCTTCAACTATTTCTCCCTTCTCATTAAATACAGACTCTCTTTTCGTAAACTGTCTCGCTAACCATTTCCTCGAAGCCTTATCGTATTGTAGCAATCCCTTTGAACCCAATAGCTCAACCAACTTCCCCATAGCCTTATCTCTCACATCCGTAGCCTTTTCTAATTTTTCTGTTGCCTCTTCTTTGACTTCTCTTTTTCTACCTTCAATAACGAGCCTCTTATTTTCCGCTTCAAGTTTCCTCGCCAACGATAGCTCTTTCTCCCTGGCTCTGCGTATATCCAACTGAGTCTTATATTCCATTTCGCTTGCTTCTAATTGCTTTGCGAGCCTGGCATTTTTTAATTCTACGTCATAAATAAATGCGGGTACACCTGGATAACCAGCCTTGATTACTCTTTCTATAAAGGGATAATCTTCATCCGATAATGATATGAGATCGTGCTGTTTTTGCCTTATTTTTTCAACCCCAGAAGCTAGTCCCGTAACTTCAGCACTTGCGTCCGGCTTAGATGCTGCTTCATATAATCTCCTCATGTCTATATTGTTTCCGTACGCCTCCCATTCCGCATCTATTCTTTTTTTATAATCATGCAGATCCTTATCCCTTTTGAACGCTGCATCAAGCCTCTTTATGTGTTCTTCATATCCTCTTCTTTCCCTTTCTATTAATCGTTCTTCTTCCTTCTTTCGTGCCCCTTCCTGTAGGACTGATTGAGCTATTCCTAGTCCTCCAGCCCTCAATGTTTCTCCCGCCTCTTTCCATCCAAATAGCATTATAATTTCTCCTCTTCTTTATTTTTCTTAGCTTTTTTTAATCTCTTCAGATAGTCTTTGAATGATTCTCCTGGCTTTCGCACAAGTCGAATACCAATCTCTCTTTGAATAGCCTCAACTTCACTTAAATCTTTCTTGACCTTTTTAGTAACTTCCTCAAACTCATCTCCATGAACTTCTTTTACGATGCTATCTGCCATTCTCTTTAGTACGCTTTCCTGCTCTATGGTTATGCCTGATTTTTTCATGTAATTTCTTACACGAACCAAGTATTCATCAATGCTTTCGCCTGGCTTTCTTTTTGGGTCAAACTTCTCTTCTTCTTCACGTTTTTGTTCTTTCATTTTTCACCTTTTTCACTAAAATCCCTATTTGAAGGAAAGGTGGAAGATGATACTGGGGGAATTCCATATCTCGATAAGTACCATCTTCCCTAAAAAAATCTACATCTAGCCCCTGTATCCATTTTTCAGGAATATCTAACCGTTAGATATTTCTTGGGGGCTTGAGAGCATAACACTCTTTTTATCTATCGTAATACCAGATAGTTTCTTAGGAATTTTTTCGACCTTCAGTTTCTTGGCTACCTATAAGCGGAAACATTCTTGTCGTAAAAGAACTTCATTATCGAGTCAGGCTCGATCACTTCCCTCTCGATAAAATCAATCGAACTATGCCTTTCATTAATTTCTCATGCAATTCTTCTTGCCGGAATTCTAGGGCTGAACTCGTAGTAGTGATTATCTCCTCTGTGCTGGCAAGGGAAAAATCTTCTTCATAAATCTCAGTTTCATTAAATAATCCTTGCTTACGTTGGAGGATCGCTTATCTTCGGGCCCTTATCCCATAATTCCTGCTACCTGTCTTACACTCGCCTCACATCTAGTCCGATTATTTTCAGTTCTTTCATTTCCTCGTTGTCTATCCACCTTAGATTTCTTTCAAATGAGTTGCTTCCTTTCGGAAGGCTTATCGAAAGGCTGATCTTTGATGATTAGGCAATATCTAGTTAAGGAGTTCCTCTCCCTTATCTTCTTCTTGATATTTTTCTAAAATTTTAGCAATTGGCTTCAATCTATATGCCCCCGCTTTCTTATCCCACTTCAATTCCATCAAGCCATCCAACCACGCCAGTTCAGCATCAATGGATTTCATGTCGAGAGGGAGCATATCCAGACGAAGAAGTTGGATTATCCCATCAATATCAAACCAGTTAAAATCATAGTCAAACTCAAATCCATCACCAGGATCAAACCCATAGTGTTTCCAGACCTTATACCTTGTCAGAATGTTCTTGAGTTCCGCTTGAATTTTTGCCTTAACACCCATAAGTTGAATTCTAACCGCATCTTCCATGCTTCCACCGGCTTCAAGTGTTTTTATAAAATTAAGATCAATCGTTATGCTAAATTTTTCTGGAAATTGTTTAAATAAGTCTAGTGGTTTCTTCATTTTTTTCTCCTTATGAATATGCTTCCTGTTTAGTGAGGAACTGAATATTGTGTGGTTCAAAATTACCATTCTTATCTGTGCGAACCATGATTAAATTATCAGTATAGCCATTGTTTAAAGCCCAATCTCTAAAGGCAGTAAAATCATTCTTCCAGTCGGAATAAACAGTAATACCTTTACCACCATGATTCTTATAACTTGGAGATTTTGGGTTGTAGCAACGCTGCTTCATGCCACACCAAATTCTATAGAGTCTTGAGTTTTTATTACTTTCACCATGCTTGAAAAATCTCTCCCTTGATTTTTGTCGCCCCAAACAGCCACAGCTTTTAACTCCTCCACTTATCAAGTGAGCCCCTCGAACTTCAATAAGCTTTCCGCACGTACATTCAGCAAGCCAAATAATATTTCCTCGGTAACGCCTACCTGTATCTTTGCGAACCACTAGGCGACCAAACCACTTATTCTGCAAATTATGTATTATCGCCTCACTTCGATTGCGAAGCGGAATCCCAAATTTTTTCAAATAGTTATGAATAGTCGTGGGAGAATACCCACAGATTTTAGCAATCCGGTAAGCACCGAGCTTCTCTTTAATATATTTTTCCCTTAGCCATTCGTCTTTGATTTCTACCCTCATAAATTTACTTCCAATGTACTTCCGATTTAACCAATCTCTGTCTTTGTGCTTCTTCATTTAGATTTCCTCGATAACCAGAATGTTCTCCCTATGGAAATATTTTTCTTCCCTACGCTTTCTCGCACGTATTTTTTTGACACCCCTTCCTGAATTCTTCCTGTGCTCCTCGGTAAGTCGTATTCCCTTATTAAATGCTTTGCCTAAGTGTGCTTTTCGCACCTTAGCCTTAGACTTTTCTGTGCGTGTTGCCTCTGCTGCGGTTCGAGTTGGAATTCCCAATTCTTTGAACCACTTGAAAATAGTTTGTTGTGAATAGCCGGAGATTCTCGCTATATCTCGGATCGAGTATTCCTCCGTATGGTACAAGAAGGCTAGAAAATCCTTGTCCTTGTACGTTGTTTTCATTTTTGAAACCCCCGAAAGGAACCTGGGAATCGCTATCCCAAAACGAAGTTTAGTGAATCATGCTTCTTACTTACAAGTATATATGATGAAACATAGAGCTGTCAACCCGAAAACCCCTCGGGAGATGCAACATTACCCCATATAAAAACCGTAGAAAAAACTTCAATATTTCTTCAATTTTATCGCTTTTAGCCCTATTCAACCCTCTTCAAGCGGAAATAATCATTGGGGGTTACAGCAACAGGGATCGCTGATAACTTCATTCAGCATTTTGATAAAATCTCAAGAGGCTTTCATCATAAAGTTTGAGACGTTCAATTGAGCGTCCCGCTCGCCTTTGATACCAATTTTTTCCAAGAAAATTAGAAATGACAATTGCCCCAATATGAGCTAGACCAGTTGGTCTAACTCCTGCGGTAAATCGTCCGCCAGGCTTTAAATATTTTTTTGCAATTTCAGGATTTCCTTCTAAAAATTCCCTTGCTACCCTAACCGTTTCATCATCTACTTTTGGATTAAGCCCCCAAAGCTCATCGTTCTCATTTGCCATAATGCGGATCATGTCCTCATCTAAAATTTCTTCCATGAAGGATCATCCGGCAAGGAATAACGCATCAAGGGAATAGCCGGTCAGCGAATATCAACGCATCGAGCCCTAACACCTCAAACACAAAGAGAAGATCTTTCATAGAGGGTTTAATTTTAGGTTCGGGTTCTTTGGGATTTTTTTAGTTTTCAGGTAGCTCATAGATCATAGGGAAATTTCGAGGAGAAGAACTCCGAGAAATTTTATCCACTACTAAGATTAGCTATTAGTTAATTAATTAATTATATTAGTTAGTTAATTAGTTGATCGGGTCGGCTGTTTCCGCAGCCGACCCTTTATATTAGTCTTTAGTTACATTAGTTAATTAATTAATTATATTAGTTAGTTAATTAGTTAATTAATTAATTAATTAGTCTATTATGATAATGAATAGCCTGTTGGCTTTTTGATGCTTTCCCTGTTGGAGATTTTTGATTTATTGCGAAAAACGTCAAATTTCATTAAAAATTCGCCATTTTTTGTGAACAAACGTGTAATTTATGTCCTGAAATCGTGAGATTCTAATGTGGTGGTTAGATATCTTGGCGAGGTGGTTAGATATTTTTTTAAGGGGTGGCTAAATAATTCGTGGAGGTGGTTAGATATTTCGGGAGGTGGTTAGAAAATTCTAACCCGTAGCTGCTGCAAAGTCTCGAAACCTCTAACCTGGTTAGATACGACCCCTGTTGAGAATGAAAGACTAATCCCCGCACCACAAGATGTAGTGGTGTCAACCGTTCTCCGGTGAAAATTAATCGTAGGATCATTCGTAGAATCTGTGCTTACCTCTCATGGTCGTCCTAAGAAGTATATATACTGCTTAGGATCTTGAGGTATCAGGGAAGAGAAGAATGATTTATGTCGTATATATATCCATCAGGATTTATGGCTAGTTTTTTGTTATAGGGGATTTACGAATATATGTGAGGTGGAGGGTATCACATACACTATTAATCCGATTAAAAAGCTATACTTTATTTACATCTTAATCTAGCTGAAATAGCAATCACAGCAACTTCATCATAGATAAGCTACGTTCATTTCGGAAGCCTCTTCATAAATTATGAACGCAGTAATTAAATAAACAACCAGCAACCAGCCAGTAACTAACTAAAGATTGAGGATAAAGACAAAGACCTAGAGTGATCTACCTATAGGTTTAATTAAGTATAGTTATTTAGTTTCTCTTTTCGTCATGTCCGAAATTTATCTTTCAAATAAGGAAGTATGGCTTCAGGCACCCTAGCGTATGCGTTACATACAAACTACGCTGAGAGCTACTCTCAGGGACAAATATAAGCAAAATAGACCTAAAAACAGCAAGGTTCTGAAAAGAATAGTACGCCTGAATGACTACGTGAGATATATGGGACTTGTATTTCTTAGAGAAAATTAGTAGGGTTTAGGCAGAAGCATGAGGAAAATTAGGAGTTATTTCAAGGTGGGATTTATAATTTTCTTATGGCTGACTTTTAATTATATCTGGTGTTTAGGACTAATAAGATTCTTTTTCATGCTCAATATTTCTGAATCAATTGCCGACCCGATTATTTTTATACTTATGATCTTCTCCCTTACTATCTCTGGTGGTTATTTAGATAAATTTACTCACATAAGAGATAATTAGTTTATTTTAATGGGACGATGATCTCCCCAGAAAAAGTTATTAGAAATTTATAGGGCAACTATTTATTACCAGTAGCATAGCTAACATCGTATCTGAGTAGTGTTGATCTCCCTGAAGCTTCTGGAAGCTTCCTGAGATTGCTTGTTTTATGCTTATACAAGGGATTTTTATTGTCTTTAGTAGGGAGACTCCATGCTCGAAAATATCTAACAGTTAGAGGCTTCTTGAGGTAAATTGACAAAAAATTCAATTTATGATGAAGTAAACATAGGAGGAAGTAAAGATGGGAAACAAGCTATTAATTGTCATTCCCTTTTTAATGATCTTACTTTTAATTAATTCATGTGCGAGTACAGGGTTTTTAATGTCGAAGCCTAAAGTAGTCATGTTTACAGGAGCTTATCCTGCAAAAAGGATTGGTTCTCACGTTGACATTTATCAAACAGTTATGCCGGAGAAAGAGTACATGGAGATCGCAAAAATATCCTGTGGTGATACAGATGATAGTTGGAACTTAAAACAAATTTTAATTAAGGCAAGGGAAATTGGAGCAGACGGAATAATAATCATGGGGAAAGATAAGTCTTATGCAGGTATGGTTCCGGTTGGAAAAATGATGGTAGCGGTAAAAAGCGATTATGGAATAGCTGTTATCGCCATTGTGTATAAGTAGCCATCCCCAGAATTCCCCTTGGAAAAAACCCCTTGAAAAAATTTTGTGAAAATTATGGTGCAGCTATTTATCATCAGTAGCTTTGCTTCCTGTATCCAGGTGTACCCAAAAAATCATTAGTTAAAAATATTGTGCATCCTAGTATCAAGTACTCCAAGCCTCATCTCGGTTGTCTGACCCCTTCGGGTGTTAGGGGTCTAAATGGTTGAAGCGATTAAATACATAACAATAAACAGACGGGATATAATCAACTAACCGATGGATATGATGGGATAAACATTAAAAGCATTAAGCATATAACATCAACTAGCAATCATCAAATATGGATGGATGGGGTTAAGAGGTTATAGCTTATTTCATCCAGCAATCAATTAACTAGCAATCAGCAATCAGCAACTAATTCATTTAGAAGTTAAGAGTATTTTATTATGTGAAAGGTTATAATTGATGGGAACAATAAAGTTGATGGATTTAATAGTGTATGAGTGTAAAAAAATGGGGAAGGTTTTTACGCCCTCCCCCGTGCCTGAATTCTAGGCGTATGCTTTTGGTTTGTCTAGGAGCTCAATACTTCTCTGCAAGAAAAGCTAAAAGGTCAGTAAAAATTCCAAGTCTCGCTTTAGAATAGCAGATAGTGTCGCTTCCCTCTTTTTCATCTTGTAGGGATTCTTTTCTCCAGTGTTCGACCTGTTCTTTAATCTCTGACTTAGTGTGTTCAAATGCTAAACAGTAGGATTCCTCTGGGGTTTTGACAAGGGATTCAAAGTCAATATCTTTTTCTAATTTTTCAACATTATTCATTTTTTTCCTCCTCACCGATAATTACTATCAATTTTATCGGAATAATTATTTATTGCCTCCATACCTCAAATTATCTCAAATTTTAAAAGGCTATGTAAGTCCCATAAGTCATACATTTTAAAATACTTTCGGGTGATATATATGATACTCTGTTTCCGTTTATCCTGTTTATTCAATCGGCAAAAAATAGCTGTTTTTAGAGATTTACAGGGGTTTACCCCAAGAGGCGGATTTTTTTATCCCGTTTTACCTCACAAATAGCTTATTTCATCCCTTCACTATACCTAAACAAGATAAAAACTAAGATAAAATCCCATTATTCAGTGCATAATATGGGATAAAATGAAATTTATCCTTTTCTTGAGGTGATTAGTTGACATAATATTTTTTATCAGACACACGCAAAAACGGTAATTTTTGACATTCTTCTCGGAAGATGATAGCTCCCAAGGAAGAATTCATGGCCCTGTAATGCCACTGGGACAACGACCTAAGCCCATCCTGTTGTTTACTATTCATTTGTGTTTTCACTGGGCTCCTGGACGATCTGAGGCAGTTTTAAAGAAGATAATGCTTTACTTTCGTGCATCTGCCCTGTATAATATAGGTATGGTTGGTCAGTTTGACCGGCTGAAGATCTTTTGACAATTTAAAGCGTAAAACAATAAAGGCGTTGACCTTGCTACTCTGAAAGAGGGCTAAATTAAAATCAAGGATTAGAGGGCATCCTTGAAGGTATTTAGCAGGAAGCAAGTTCAACGCCTTTTTTTTTGCTTAAAATCCCTGAGCATCCTGACTATCTTAGCAGGAATGACATTATGAGGAGAGGTGATAACAATGAGATGTGAAGAAGAAATTAAGGCTATGGCAGAGCGTTTATCTAAAATTGCATGGTGGAACCGTCATAAATTACTTGAGGAAGAAGGTATATTGGAAGATTGTGAGCCCAGTATCAGAAAAGAAGCAATAGAGAAAGCCAAGGAGATAGAAAAGGAAATTCCACTCGAAGAACTAACAATGTCAGATGAAGATTGGTCTATCACCCTTGGGAAATATTCAGCTATTAATTGGGTTCTCGGTTCTCCCTGGGAGGGCTCAATGGATGAGGGATCATTGAAGGCAAGTATAAACTTGAGGATGATTCACCAACATAAATAGGAGAGAGAAATATATATTGTTATCTGTATCTATCCAGACGAATTAGGATTTACAACCTTAGCTACTAATGAAAGAACGGAAAATACTTTGGTATTCGAGAAGGTTGTGGGGGCTCAAATGTGGATAAGGGATAAGGGTAAAAAACACATCTACAAAGAGTTTCAAATCGTAAAGCTGGAGGGAATATAAATCTATTATTCGTATTTTGCGGACAGAAATTAAGAGGAGACTTAAATGGAAATATATAAGTTTAAAAAAAATTCCTACGAAACTATTGTTATCCAATTTACCAAATTCAAAGAGAAGAAACTGATTGATCTGAGAGTTTGGTATGATTCCGATGAGGATGAAAGCCTAAAGCCATCTCCCAAGGGCATCTCTATTTCCAGGGATCTACTTCCAGAATTAAAGAAGGGTATAGATCTTGCTCTTAAAGAATGGGAGAAACACCCAAGTGGGTAAGTAGGGAGAAAGATGGGACTGATTTACCTTCGGAATTACTTGCAGAATAGTGCGAGGAAGAAGATTTCAGACTATCTAACCGCTAGATATATCTAACCGGTTAGAGACGCCAATTGAAATACTATGATTACAAACTTCACAGGATTTCATGCTATATTCCCGACTTTATGGTGGATTTTAATAGAATTTTGATGGGAGTAAATTTGGCTTAACAGGGGTAGCCTTGTTTAGTGAGCCATTTTAAATATCTAACTGGTTAGAAATATTTTACTGTGTGATTGATGTGATCCTTGGTATTAAATGGAAGCTGTGATTCCATTTTTGGAAGATTTTTTGGTTAAATGAATAAATCAATGAATAAGTTACTAACTGTTGAACAACTTGCTGGATATTTGAATTGCCATTGTCAAACTATATATAAAAATCTGGATAAAATACCACACACAAGAACCTTGAACAATAGTATTCGTTTTGAAAGATCTGATATTGCCAACTATTTAAAGGAAAAGACTATCCCTTCACAGTTCCAATTTTATTCTAATGATGATATAATTCCTCCCGATAAAATTACGGGAGGTCAAAACGGGATGGCAAAAGCCAAATCCAAGTCCCGCTTGAACTTAGGAATTGGTGCGGTATATCCAAGGAAATTCAAGTGTGGTATTCGCTGGTTCCTCGACTATCGAGATAAAGCCGGTAAAAGAGTCCAGAGGGTTATTAAACACGCTCAGGGCCAGCAAGATGCAATCAAGGCGCTACAGGAAGAGATAAGGCGAGTTTTTGATGATGAGTATAACATTAAAAGAGAACTGGGTTCGATGAAGTTTGAAGTTCTGGCAGAAGAATATCTTGAGGTTCATGCGAAGGTAAATAAGAGGGGATGGGAGAAGGCTGATAAGATTTATCTGGGCTGCCATTTGATTCCCTATTTTAAGGGATACGAAATTGCTAAAATTAACTCTATGCTGATCGAGAAGTATAAAAAAGAGAGGTTGGAAGAGGGCGTTAAGAAGTCAACAGCAAATCGTGAATTATCATGCTTGAGGATAATCTTTAACAAGGCTATTGGTTGGGGCTATTTGGACGAAAGCCCGATGAAAGACTTCAAGTTCTTTAGTGAAAAAGATAATTTCCTGGAGAGGGTATTATCACCGGAAGAAGAAAAGAGGCTACTTGAAAACTGTGCTTCCAGGGCTGTGAGGGACTTCATTGTTTTTGGCTTAAATACAGGTATGAGGAAAAGTGAAATACTATCACTTGAATGGAAGAATGTTTCTCTCGAAAAACGGGCTATTCTAGTAACGGGGACAAAAAGTGGGAGAAACAGGAAGATCCCCATTAATGACACCCTACACAGCCTCCTAACAAGGCTACAGAGCACGAATGGCAGTGGACGTATGTTTCCCTATGAAAATGTTTATTGGAGCTTTAAAAAGGCTGCTAGGCTGACTGGTATTCCTAAAGTCCGGTTGCATGATCTGAGACACACCTTCGCTACTAGGCTGATTGAATCAGGAGTTGATATTATCACCGTTAGAGATTTACTCGGTCATTCTCAAAGTGCTGTTACCGAAAGGTACACCCATCCAAATGAAAGCCTAAAAAGAGTTGCTGTAGATGCCCTTACTTAAAATAAGCGGTAGTTCTGTGGCGTGAGCGTGGCGTGAAAGTGTTTACGAGACAGTTTACAGGGGGAAACAGTCAAATTGTTATCTGTGCAGGAAACAGCGTTCGCTATCCGTTTCTCCAGGCTTTCTGGTTATGATCATGGCTATATTGTGTTCATTAGCCTTGTCGATAACATCCTGGTCTCTGATCGATCCCAGAGGGTAAATT
>Ga0209986_10002872_pt1 | contig 15398 bp, 14 predicted proteins | sample BlataG_FD_183168 | JGI IMG/M metagenome (GOLD analysis project Ga0209986, IMG submission 183168) | Deep subsurface microbial communities from Black Sea to uncover new lineages of life (NeLLi) - Black_00105 metaG (SPAdes) (version 2) | ecosystem: Environmental > Aquatic > Marine > Oceanic >...
TAATAGATTTTCACCACTTCTAGATAGGGACCTCATACCTTGTGGTATTACATTAAAAACAACCACACGTACTTTTAAAGGTTCAATAAAAAGGCTTTTAATACAACCGTGGAATGATCGGGACGTATTTGAATCTAGAGTGATTACTCATTTAAATAAAAAAGTGGCGAAATTGAAAATTACAAACTCTTTAGGGTTTAACGCATCTACAAAGAGAGTAGATAGATTAAGGAAGTTGTATTTATTTGCTAAAGCGAAAATAAAAAAACCGAAATTAGAATTTATTTCTCCCACTCATCCAGAATTTTATCCTATATTTAGAAGTTTAAATAAAACACAGGAAATGTTTGAAATATTAAAAAGTGAAGGAATCCTAGATAAAAAGGTTAAAATCGAAGATATAGGAAACGATTATATAGGATCATTATTCACAATTGGGAGATTCATAGATTTTTGTGATAGTATTAACTAAGAAGATTCATTTTTTAGGATGATTTGCTTTATAGCATTAGCGATGCGTTTACTACTTTGACCGTCTGTGTAATAAAGCATTTTTTTAAGAAATTTTTCCCGTTTCTCTAAAAATTCGCTCCAATATACATCTGAAAGGCATAAATTTATTGCGTCTACAATTTCTCTCTCGTTAGTAGCTCTAATCTCTATTTCTTTTTTGAAATGATCAATAACTTTAATATTATCAGGTCTTATCATTATAATTGGTAATCCCATGGCTACTGCTTCAAAAGATGTAAAAGATGCGACCGAAATCTGAACATCACTTAACTTAAATAACTCGTATAAATCTTCATTTCTTACAACTTCGACATTGGGAAAATTATTCTTTGGAAAAAGATTTGTATATCTTTTTCTAGGTTCCCTCGGATGTGCCTTAATATAGAAAGTAATTTCAGGTTTAGATACTACAGCTTTTAGAATAATTTTATTTACTTTATTTATAATTTGATTTCCAAATATATGAGGTGGAAAACCTTCAGTACAAATCAATATCGTATCTTTTAATTTTCTTTCATTCGAAAAATGTTTGAACAATTTATCAAACGCAGGGTTGCCTAAAACAAATAAATTCTTTCGCTTTGGGTTCTTAACAAAATATTGACTCCATAGAAATAAATATGATTTTTGAGATTCATTTCCATAGTAGCGTTGCTTTTTATATACCGGAAGATTAAGAATTCTATTTACAATTACATATAGACTTATTTGTTTTAATCCGTATTTTTCTGGAAATCCATCAATAAAAGAGGGTTGTAAAACAAAAAACGGGATATTTTTCTTTTTACACCATGAAAACATCACTCTATCACTCAACGACATATCTGAACCACTGATAATTGCATCAGGATTAATTTTATATAAATATTCCGTTAAGATTTTTTTATAATATAAATGAGATTTGAAACTATCAAACTGGAATTTTTTTTTTGGTTTCAATTTTATGTAATAATCAAAAATTTGTGTAGCATTTTTCTCTATAACATACTTATTGTCTACAATATAATTATCTGGTTCATTTACATTTAACAAAATGTGTTTAAATTCGCCTAATTCGGGAATTAGAGCTTTAAATTGGGGAAATGTGAGATAGAGGAAAGAACTTGAAAAAAGAATTTTACCGCGTTTCATGTTTTTAAATTTTCGAATAAAATTTTTTGAAAGATGTATAATTAAAAAAATTTGTTTATTAAAGGATTTAATTTTGCCCTTAGCTTATAATATATTTTCTGAATAAGAGTTTGTTTTTTTTCTTTTACATCAAGATACTTTAACCAAGCTATATTCGAATTTTTAACCCATTTTATAAATTCATCTCTATTTAGGGTATCATAACTCATAAGAATCTTTAAAGGAAAAATTATCTCGGGTATTAAATAAGGTTTAGGAAGGGAGTATTTGATGATACCTTTAACTTGCTTTAAATATGTATCAATTTCCCATTGTTTATCACGAAACCGTTTTATATCTACTCTTTCGAATTCAGGTTCGTTTTCTCCTTTTTTATTCATAACTTGATGATAGTAGTACGCCTCTAAAACTCGACCATATTTAAACCCCTCTTGTTCAATTAATTCTTTAAAGATGATATCTTCATTCCTATAAAGATAATCATCATCAATTTTTGGAATAATTTCCTTAAAGGCTTCCTTTCTTCCCATTTGCGCACCAGAATATGCTCTTTTAGTATGTTTAATTCCCGCGTCATAGTTAATTAAAGTTGTAATTCTGTTATCACTCTCAAACCAGTCATATTTAATCCGGTTTTTTTTCATTTCATCATACCAGTTTTCAGGTAAATACACATCAGAATGCAGATAAATGAACCAATGTGTTTCCACTAATGAAATAAGCTCTGCTATACAATAACCTAATGTTATATGTTTAGTTTGATCAATGATTTCAACTCTTGGGAATTTTTTCAGAATTTCACGGGAATCATCTGTAGAACCCCCATTTCCAATTAATAATCTATTAACAGGGATTTCCCGGTAGATTGAAAGGAGATTCTTTTCAAAAAGCTCATTAGTATTTATTATGGGAATAAATACATCGATAGCTTCTTCATTTAAAGAATTTTTTCTGTCAATAAATTTTTCTTCTTTATAATACCGACGAAAAATTGAATCTTCTTTCATTTTGAATAAACTCACATAATTTTTATTCTTACTTTTAAATACAAGATAATATTATTAAGTTATCCATGTTGAATAGAACTCTTTTATAGAATTTATAATAAACAACTGATCTTGTTCAGTAAAGCGTAAAGAAAACGGTAAGGTTAGAACTTTTTTGGATATTTCCTCGGTTACTGGAAGTGTCCCTATGTGATAACCAAATTTCTTTTGGTAGAATGTTTTTAAATGTATGGGAAAAAAATATACTTTTGTGTATATATTCCTTTCTAAGAGATATTCTTGTAATTCCTTCCGGTTGTCTGGATTTTCGAGTAATATACTATATATTTGATAAACATTATGAATAGTTTTTATATCGGGCAAGATTTTGACATTTGCTACTTTTTCTAATTCTTTATCGTAAAATTTTCCTATTTTTCTCCTCAATTTTATGATTTTATCGATTTTTCCTAGTTGAGATAGTCCTAAGGCTGCACACATAGTAGGAATTCTATAGTTATAACCTACTTGAATGTAATCCATTTCATTTATATTGGAAAAATAATTGATGCCTGGTTGTTCCACTCTTCCATGAGATCTAATTAATAATAATTTTTCGTAAATATTTTTGTCATTGGTACAAATCGCGCCTCCTTCTCCTGTTGTAATTACTTTATTTTGGCAAAAACTTAGCATTCCAGCGTGTCCTATTGCACCTGCATACTTTCCATTGATTCTTGCTCCAAAACTTTCAGCATTATCTTCAATCAAAATTAAATTATTGTCATCAGCAATTTCTCGTAAAATTTCTATGTTTTTACAAACTTTACCCCCGTAATGCATTGGGATTATAGCTCTTGTTTTTTTATTGATTTTTTTTTGAACATCTTCAGGATCTAAGCCTAATGTTTCATTTTCAATATCTGCAAAAACGGGCTTAGCACCAGCCAAAATGACACAATTTGCGGTTGAAATAAATGACATGGAAGGTACTATGACTTCTCCACTTGTTATGTCATATGCTAATAATATCGCGTGTAAGGCAGAAGTACCCGAATTAAAGGTTGCAACATATTCTATATCAAGATATTTTCCCAGCTCCTCTTCAAATTCTTGAATCTCTGGACCAGTAGCCCAGTAAGATCCTCGTTTTATAATATTTAAAACTGACTCTATATCTTTTTCATCCCAATATATCTCAAATAATGGATATTTCTTTTTCATACTATCTTTCATCGATTTAAGCTAAATTTAATTTATCTAACATTTCCCTTATTTTATCTTTGGATATTACCTTCTGATCAATAGAAGAATATCTGTTTTTATCTACTTTTTCATATTTTGGTAAATTCTTTTTTTCTAAAATACTTCTTTTTTCATTATTTGGAGGAAATATGACAAACATTTCATCGGATTCATAACAAAATTCTAGTTCAATTGGAGATATGAGATTTTCATCTAATTTTTCGCCCGGTCGAGAACCGATCTCCCTAATATTTATATCATCTGGATTTTTTCCATATTTAGGAGCAAATATCTCAATGAGGACTTCCAAGAGATCTTTAATACGAATAACAGGCATTTTTAAGACAAAAATTTCCCCGCCTTGAGCCAGGATCATTGATCTTAATACGAGGTGAGCAGCATCTGAAATGGACATAAAAAATCTTTTCATTTTTTCATCAGTCAGCGTCACTGTATTTCCTTTCTTTATTTGCTTTTCAATTAGAGGGATAATAGAACCTCTTGAACCTAAAACGTTTCCAAACCTCACACATGAAATGGTTGTAACGTTGGAACCCTTAGCTAATTCTCTGGAGATGCATAAACGCTCACCAAGCATTTTAGTCGCGCCCATAACGCTGGTTGGACTAACAGCCTTATCGGTAGAGATATGTAATAATTTTTTTACGTCATATATAAAACAAGCTTCAATAATGTTTTCTAAACCATTAACATTAACATTCATAGTTTCCATAGGATTATATTCACTGAATGGAACATGTTTAATAGCAGCAGCATTAAAAATGTAATCAACATCTTTTACAGCTCTCTTAACTCTCTCAAAATCACGGATATCTCCAAGTAAAAATCTCAATTTTTCTTCATATTCTTTAAGTCTCAAATTACTTTCCCATAATTCATTTTCTGAATTAGATAAAACCCTGATTGCTTTTGGATTATACTTTAAAAGCTGACAAACAATTTCAGATCCAATGGAGCCCGTTCCTCCACATACTAGTATTGTTTTATTTTTAAAAAAATCTAAAAAATTCAATAAATTTTCACATTAATTACTCTTTTTTATATAATAAAATAAATTAAGAATACCATAAAAAATTTAATTTTTTAGTTGAAATCGAGGAAATTGACAGTTAATGAAGCCTTTATAAAAAGATTCATTTTTTAATTTATTCCCTTAATCTTAAAAAGAAATTTAATTTTTTAACGCCAAGGAAATACGTGTAATTCAATAAAATATAAGTATTGCTTGAGATAATAATTAATATATGTTAATTTAGTAATTGAATATTTTTTTTATTACTGAGAATGGTGTAAGATTTCGTGAAAATTTTCGAAATTAATTGTGAAAAATACTATAACGGATACTTTTCGGATAAAAATTTTGAATTGGACAAAAAAAAAGTGGAGATACCTATGCAGCAATTGATCTCGCATTTCGAAATAAAAAACAAGCAAGTATTATCAATCGGGGCATGGAAGGGGCACGAGGAGTATTGGTTTTATAAGAACGGGTGTAAACTCACATTAGTTGATATTGATGAACACAAAAAGATTCCCCATATTTGGAAACAATAAAAAATGCTGAGAAGAGACCCAATGATCCAAAATTAACTTATATCATTGGAGATGCCTGTAAGGCAATTAAAATTTTTGACAAGAAGTGGGATGTTTGTTATTTCAGTAGTTTTACACCAGATGAAATATATCGAAGGGATATTCAAAAAGACTACTACGAAGCACATCAAAAAAAGAATTTAATTTCACGCATAATTCGATATATCTTATATAAATTGCATTTAACAGGACTTTATTGGCCAAAAAATCAAAATCCTTTCTCAAGTCTGGTAATGGATATTTTAAGAAATGCACTCAAAGACGGAGGTTTATTTATCTCCCAATCATATTACTCGGGAATAGAGATTACGCTAGATCCCCATGTTGTAAAACTCGCAAAAAAGCAACTTTCTCGAGCAGGGATCTCTCTATTATTTATTTACTATCTCAAGAAATTTAGAAATGTCAGCTTAACTATAGGATATAAAGGAACAAAAAAAAATACACGAGAGTATTTTAAAAGAATTTCAAAGAATCCAAAAATAACAAGATTCCATGGACGCGCTGAAATAATCTCGGATATTGAAACTGCGTATCAGTTTAAGATGTAATATCAATTTAGTTTCGATAAAATTATAGATTAAGCAAAATATTTTTCAATAATTTTAGGAATATCTCATGTAGAGGTGTCCTTTAAAGCAGAGGTATGGCTATGAAATAAATGGAGAGGAGAAACCAATATATGAAAGTTTATGTATAATAATTTAAATATAAATTTCTTATGTAGGATAGACATTTTATTAATAAGATATATATTTATTGAATCTTACTTAAAATCATAATTTAAATTAATGGCTAATTATAGTATATCTTAGAATAATGTATAATTTTAAAAAAGCAGGAAAAAACCTGAAAATATTTGAATATGCGAAAATTATAAAACCGGAAGTAATAGAAATTGGTGATAATTCGGAAATTGATGATTTTACTTTTATTTATGGAGGAAAAGGAATTAAAATTGGAAGATATGTTCATATATCTCGCTTTGTAAGTGTTATAGGAGGAGGAGAACTTTATTTGGGTGATTATACGGTGTTAGCTGATGGAGTGAGAATATTAACTGGGACGGATTCATATCAAGGGGGTTCTAGAATGTCAACATGTTTACCTTTAGAACAGAGAAATCTTAAAGTGTCGTTTGTAAGAATTGAAAAAGACGCTTATGTAGGCACAAATTCTATAGTACATCCTGGTGTAACGATTGGAGAAGGCGCAATAATCGGAAGTAATAGTCTGGTTTTGAGAGATGTTGAACCTTGGACGATAAATGTTGGGAGTCCTTGTAAAGTTATAAAAAAACGTCCAAAGGTGAAATTTAAAGACATCTAGAGGTTTTTATCAGATAAAGATTCGGGATATTTATAAAATTTCTTCAATTTTGAGTGAAGATTATCAAATACATTGTATTTAAATTAAAAAAGTTTTTTTAAATCTAATATAATCTGTTGGCTTGGAGAATAGTTGTTCTCATGATATAAAATTAATTTTAAATTAGCCTTTAAAGAGTTTTTATAATCTTCAAGTTTCTTTTGAGAAGTTAATAATTCCTTTAATCTTTGATATAATTGTTTTTCATCTTGCACTATGATAATATATTTTTCATCATTATAAACATGCTTTCCAGAGAAATATACCCTTCTATTTATTAAATCCAAACAAATAATCGGAGTCCCAACTACCATTGAATCTAGGATCACAGAGGATTCTTCAGTTAAAAATACATCTGCAGTTTTGATCATCTCAAGAATATTAACATCCTTCACGATAATCGCATTACACTTTAATTTCCTTAGGGCATTTCTAATAAATACGCCATCTTGTGATGGATGAAGCTTGATGATGAATTGTACATTATTCAGCTTTTTAAGCACGTTAACAACGGAAGTTAGAATTATCCAGTTAGACTCATTCGCAAAAAAATTTGTAGCTAATAATATCTTATGTTTCTCTCGAGAAATCGTATGACTTTTACCCGTGAAGTGATCTTTTATCTGATTTAAAGGATGGATGGTTTTTTTCATAACAGGTTCATACTTGGGGGATCCTCGGACCAAGATTTTTTCTGGATTAACTCCTTTTTTGGTTAAATACTTTTTATCCAATTCTCCATCGACACAAATAATATCGCTAAGATATGGAGTGACATCGGACTCTCTGCGGGGAATGCCACAATATGGTATGAAATAAATGGGAATTCCATAGTTTTTACTCACATAATAAGCAATTTTTCCTTCTGGACCAAATTCATTTAAAATTATGATTACTTTATAATTAGAAGATTCAATTTCCTTTCTAAAATTTTTTATAATGTAAATTATCCTAATTATTTCGTCAAAAAAAATGTCCTTAAGAAGGTCGAATGCATAATCTTTTAGCGAAGGCAAGATATATCTAATTATTTCGTTTTTATTCCGTGTATTTTCAAATATATGCTTAATATTTAATTTTAAATAACCCACTAATGCATATTTAAATTTTATATTTAGAAAAGTAGATGGTATATCGTAGATCCCTCTAAAGAGCTTATATTTAATGTGATTCCTTTTTAGTTGATTTATTACAGATAATAGTTCTTTGGAATAATAATAATGACCAGGTGCACTTAATCCAATATAACTTTTATTATCCGTTTTTGGTCGTCTTCTTTTTTTGACTCTAAATTTAAAAAAAAGAGCATTTTTATAATCATTTAAGAAATTATAAATGAATAATGAAAAACGATTAATTTTATGATATAAATAATCAAATTGGCTTTTTAAAAATAGAAATTTGATATCAGGTATATTCAATTCTTTCTTTAGAAACTCATAAAAATATTTATCTTTTTGAGAAATATAGATTATATCTGGATTTTCTCTTTTAATTATTGATTTAATAAATTCGAATTTTTCGAATACATACATAAATTCTGTTGTGATTCTATATTCCAATATACTCCAGAAGTTATTTAAAACATTTAATCGATTTTTAGTTAAATTTTCAAAAGATTTCTTTACATTTGACCACACAGAGTTAACTAAATCATTGTATGTATTTTTATCTATATGTAAATATTCATTGAGCACAGAATTTATTTTTTCACTGAAATTGTTTGAAGAAAGAAAGTATTTTCCTTTATTTAAACAAAAGATCGATATGTCAATCCCTTTATATATCTTTCTTAACCTTACTATATTTTCTCTAATTTCTAGTTTTTTTAGTTTAAGATAATATTTAAAAAAATTACCTTCTAGAATATCGAAAAAATATACAACCTTCATAATTTAATATTAGGTTTAAATTATACTTATTATTTGCTTTTTTTTGAGGAATAGAGTTATAATTTCATCATAAACTAAGAATTAAAATTTATCAGAGTTTAAGATAGTCAAATAAGTATAATAATAAGTCCATTTTTCATTTTAAACCACGAAAAAAGTACTTTATCACTAATAGATATATCAGAATACAATCTAATAAAAAAAATTTCTTTTTATTTCAATTAGAATAATGATATTTTTGCGATTAGAAGAGTTAAAAAATCAAATCTTTTTAATAATCTATAAATTGAATTGATTATACTCACAATTATGATTTAAATCATTTGTCGCCATTAAATAATGAATAAACTTATAAATGCATGTCTAAATCTGAAAATTTTAATTTTATGAAATTTTATAATAAAAAATTAGATGAAATAATTAAATAATTTTGAATAATGTATAAAAATAAAAAAATTCTAGGAGTAATTCCAGCAAGAGTTGGGAGTAAAGGGTTACCGAATAAAAATATAAGAATTTTAAATGGAAAACCATTAATTGCGTGGAGTATTGAAGAAGCTCAAAAATCTAAATATATTGATAAATTGATTGTTTCCACAGATGGAAATGAAATCGCAGAAATTGCCAGAAGTTATGGTGTTGATGTTCCTTTTATGAGACCAAAAGAACTTGCCACTGATATTGCAAAATCGGAAGATGTCTTGATTCATGCTATCAATTACTTAAAAAAAAAAGGTGAGAATTTTGATTATTTAGTTTTAATAGAGCCAACATCACCATTAAGAACTGTAGATGATATAGATAAACCGCTTGAAATTTTAATAGATCATAAAGAAGCCAAAGCAATTGTTAGTGTCGCTCCTTTAGAAGCATCTCATCCTGAATTTACAGTCACAATACAAGAAAATGGGTTAATTAAACCTTATCTTGGATCATCTAGAATTGAATCGAAAAGACGTCAAGATTTGGATGATGTTTATTTTTTTGAAGGTACGATTTATATTTCACATATTCCCACATTTGAAGAAATAAAAGGATTTTATCATGAATTGACTCTCGCTTATGTTGTAAATATATTTAAGTCATTTGAAGTTGATAAGGAAAAAGATGTGGTAATTATTGAAGCATTAATGAAATATGAAGGAAGGAAATAGAAAAAGATTTAAATCAAACTTTATATGTTAATTTTTTTATTAATAAACGTTTTTCTATCTTTAATTCTTCTAATATTTTTACAATTCTTTCAGAGGCTTTACCATCTCCATATGGATTTTTTACCTTTTGACAAAATGCTTTAAATTCATCTGATAAGGCTTTATCAATTGCATTTTTTATTTCATTATAATCATGAGAAACATTAATCACATTTTCAGCGCTTTCTCGTCCTTTATTTCTATCTCCAATATTTACAACGGGCAATTTGAATATTGGAGATTCAATAAGTCCACTGCTAGAATTTCCAATAAGAAGGTCCACATTTTTTAAAAAACTAAGGTATTCAGTTCTTTTTAAATTTTTAAATATTTTAAAATTTGGAATATTTAAATTAGATTCAATTTCACTGATAATGAGTTCTCCACCAGGATCATTATTAGGATAAGTAATAACTATCTGTAAATTTAATTCTTTTAAAATTTGTAATGTTAACTTCATTTGTTCACCAGCCTTTTCTGATTCGAAGACATATGGGTGTTGAACACATAAAATTATTTTCTCAGAAGGATTTAATCCAAATTTTTGACATAATTCTTCTTTACTGAGTAGTTTTTCTTCATATACCATATCAATACTTGGAGAGCCTAACATATTTATTCGCCACTCTTCTTCACCTAATAGTTTAATTCTTTCATAACTTTTTTGAGTTGCTGGAAAATGTATATGAGCAAATTTTGTAATGGCATGTCTGATTTGTTCGTCAATTTGTCCTTGAAATACACTATCTCCACCATGAATGTGAGCAATCGGAATTGACAACGTAGAAGCCGCTAGAACAGCTGCCATTGGTTCATATCTATCCCCCAAGACAAGTAATATATCTGGTTTGATCCTATCTAATACTTCTGTAAAATTAATTACTGCTCTTCCAACACTTTTTCCTAAATCTGCTCTTGTTGAATCGTGTTCATTATACATTGGAATTGTTTCTGTTATAGGAATACCATCATCCTCTATGAATTTTAATGTTTTCCCGTATTTCTCTAATAAATGCAACCCAGTTACCAAGAGAGTAAGGTTCAAGGATCTTGACTCTAAAATTTTCTTTAAGAGTAATCGAAGAATTCCATACTCAGATCTAGCACCAGTTACCACACAAATGTTTTTTTTCTGCATTTACTCTAAATCCTCCCAACGTATAATTGTATCTTTTGGTATTTTATTTTTTACTTTCCTTCCAATAATATTTTTATATTCTTTTGGAGATATTCCGTAACCCGGTCTTTTAATCGATATATCTTCGGGTTTCACAAAATCTCCAATTTCCAAATCGTTCAAAGAAACAATGCTTTTTCTTGCTATTTTCGCAATTTCTAGTTCGTTTTTAGAAGGAGTTTTTTCATAACTTCCTAATATGACCTCAATTTTTCTTATTACTTTAACCCACTTAATTAATTCTTCAGGGTTCATGGATGCTTTGTGATCTGGACCTTTCATGTTTTTATCCAATGTGAAATGCTTTTCAATAACTTTTACACCCTTAGCAACAGCACCTATTGAAGCTTCAGTCCCTATTGAATGATCTGAGAATCCTATTATCATATTTGGAAACTCTCTTCGATAAGTATCAATAACATTAAGATTAATCTCCTCATAAGAGGCAGGATAGTTAGTTGTACATTGAAATAAAATAATATCTTCAATACCTTTTAACTTTATAAAATTAACAGATTCTTTAACTTCATTCAAAGTTGCCATACCAGTTGATAAGAGAATTGGCTTCCCTTTAGAACAAATTAAATCTAATAAAGGGAAATTATTCATATCTCCTGAGCCTATTTTGTAGGCAGGAACATTTAATTCTTCAAGCCATTCCACTGATATTTCATCAAAAGGAGTAGAGAGAAATAATAATCCCCTATTTGAACAATATTTTTTAAGATTTTTGAATTCTTCTTTTGATAATTCATATTTTTTAACCATATCATAGAAATGCTCATCATCTTTAGAAGAATCCTTTTGATATTCTACTTTTGGGGCATACTTTAATATTAATTTTTCTGTAATAAATGTTTGAAATTTAATTGCATCAACGTTAGCTTCAACGGCTATATCAATCAACTTCTTAGCAATGGTTAAATCACCGTTATGATTTACACCTACTTCAGCGATTAAAAAGACGGGTGCCTTAGTTCCAATTATCTTTCCGTCAATTTGTATATCTCTCAATATATAATCGATTAGATTTGAATTTTAATGAATTTAATTTTCTAGAATAATTAAAATTTTCAAGATAAATAATCATACTTATTTTTTATATTTCATTTATCATTTTAATGTAATGAGCCATGATTAGACCAGTAAAAATGCGAGATAAGATTATAGGTGAAATCCGTCTTACATTATTAATAGCAGAAATGGCTTATACTCATCAAGGTACTATATAAAATGTATATAATTTAGTGATGGTTGCTACGGAAGCCGATATTGATGCAATTCAGCTTAAATTAAAAATAAAATCGAGGAAAAAATCTCAAAAAGAGATGTAAAGCAATATAATAATCTAACTTATAATATAATAATTTCTTAACTTATGTTTTATAAATCTCAAATAAAAAATGAAGTTTAAATAGATGAAAATAATAATTTTGGATAATTTTCTTAATTCGAATTATCACAACACATCTAGATTTTTTATTAGATGGATCCAATTGTATAAGGAAATCAAATTAAAAAGCCTCATTAAAAAGTTAAGAAAAAATTATGGAAAAAATACGGAAATTAAGATATTTTCAACTAGATCGAAACAATATCGCCTAGATAGCAATATACAAACTGTTTTAGCTTCGGATTTTAGAATTGATATTGATAGAGAAGAATTTATTAAAATTAAGAAAAAGGTCATAGATAATGTAAAGAATATTATGATTAATATTTTTAATAACTTAAGAACATCAAAAAATTTTTATATAGAAGGGATATTTTTAGGGAAGTTAATAGAATATGGATTTGCTAAATTTTTAAAGAATAAGTTAGGGGAATTTGAGATCTTAAAAAAAATTTTAGCAACTGAAAATTTTGATAAAGGGATTTTATTTGATTTTAATCCAAAACTTTTACCCTTTTTTAAAGAATTAAATAAAAAATTTAGAAATTTAGAATTATTTAAAGATTTTATATTAAAACAAGTAAAAAATTCATCATTTTGGTTTTTCAGCAAATATCTTTTAGATCTCATTGGATTTACTACTAAAAAATACTTTCGAAAGAAAAAGAGATTAAAGAATTCATTAATAAAAAAATTACGAAATATCTTGTTTATATGTAATACACCAAATCAATACGAAAGTATTAGGAAAATATATGAGTGGTATAGTAATGATAAGAATTATGGAGCAATTTTATACCATAATGAATATACCATCCTATTGAATGAGATAACCAATTTATTTAGGTTTTCTTTTCAAATTAGAAATGCTTGGTTAAAGGGTCCAAATAATGTAATAGGAAAATTAAGATATAATTCTATAAAATTAAAAAGCTTATTGAAAGAATATTACAAATTTGAACTGTATTTCTCCTCAATTAAAGCATTTAATAATCTAAATAATTTTAAAAAAATCTTGGATGTGTATTCACCTGTAACAGTAATTCTAGCAGATGAATTGCAAGCAGAAGCTAGATTATGTGCAAAATATTGTAAAATAAAAAGAATTCCGACTATTTACATTCCACATGGAGGAATTCCTGTTTGGCCTGAATTAACGGAAGAATATGACTTCACATATATAACGGTAGCTGGTGAATTAGAAAAAGAATATTTAACTGGAAAAGGCATTCAAGCAGAGAATATTATTATCACAGGAAAAAGTCGATATGATAAGTTGTATAACGGAGAGATAAAAGAGGCCATTGAAGTAAAAGATCTTTATAATAATCGTGTTTATAAATTTGATCCAAATAAATTTAAAATATTATATATAACAAATAGGGTTGATACAGAATCCAGTAGAGCATATGATAAAGGAGTACTCCTTTCATTAAATAACCTAAATTTAATGGAAAATTTGGTCATTAAAATACATCCTTATGGAGGAGGGATTCGCAATAAATGGATAAGGGAGGAATTGAAAATTGAAGCGCCGATCATTATAAGGGACTATGATCTTCTAGAACTTATTAAATCTAGTGATTTAGTATTATCTCAAGGAACAGTATCAATTACTGTATTAGAATCAATGATCTCTGGAACTCCAGTAGTAGTCTTAGATTTTGTAAACCTTGATTTCTATTTTAGCGGATATTACAAATTCTATGAAGAAAAAGATTTAATTGTTATTAATAATCATAAGTTTTTGCATCAAACATTGAAGAAATTAATTTATGATGAAAAGTTTTATGATGAATATTCCAATAAGCTTAAAGAATTAGCGAAAAAATATTCGTTTTATGATGATAAAAATACAGCTACTGAAAATCTCATAAAATTTATTAATAAAATTCTCTATTAAAACGAAGTTGATATGAATAAATGATAATAAAAAAATCCTTTAGACGAGTCCTTAATCAAAAAATTTTGGATAAATTAATTTTCAATTATTTATTACTTTTTAAGAGAATTTTCAAAAAAGATATTTTTGAATATTCAGTTGGAATGCACTTCCATAATTGTATTTTAAAATTCATAAAAGGTGTAAATACTAAGGTTATAGGAAAAGTTAAATCAAATTATTTTATCATTTTTAATGATATTAAGTTTATAGCAAGGAATCCTCATATATATTATGATTTAATAAGGTTTGGAGAATATGAGCCAACATTATCTTATATTTTTAACAAATTAGTAAAGAAAGATATGACTGTTATAGATATGGGAGGTAACATTGGCTATTTTTCATTAGTAGCTTCAAAATTAGTTGGAATGCACGGAAAAGTATATGTATTTGAACCTGAACCTATTAATCTTATGTATTTAAGAAAAAACATTGAAATAAACAAAATTAAAAACATTATCTTGGTAAATAAATGTGTTAGCAACGAGGAAGGAATTTTAACCCTATACCTTCATCCGAAATTTCATAGCTGTCATAGTATTTTTAAATCTACCTCAAAATCAATAAACCATATAGATGTAGAATCAATAACATTAAATAAAATGTTTAAAAACGATGATTTTAAGATTTCTTTTATCAAGATGGATATTGAGGGTGCAGAATTGAAAGCTTTGAAAGGAATGGATGAAATGTTAAAAAAGAATAGTGTTAATTATCTTCTTACAGAATTTAATTTAAGAATTTTGAAATGCATGGGGAAAGTCGCCCGAGATTTAATATTAGAACTAGATAAGTATTTCAATAAATTCTATGTAATAAAGGATATTAAAGAACTTAAATTAAGGTTTTTTAGTAATAAAGAGGTTTTAATAAATTATTTAAATTCACTTACACAAAGTAATCTTAACTTATTGTGCATTAGATAAATCACTAAATTCATA
>Ga0209986_10002873_pt1 | contig 15396 bp, 14 predicted proteins | sample BlataG_FD_183168 | JGI IMG/M metagenome (GOLD analysis project Ga0209986, IMG submission 183168) | Deep subsurface microbial communities from Black Sea to uncover new lineages of life (NeLLi) - Black_00105 metaG (SPAdes) (version 2) | ecosystem: Environmental > Aquatic > Marine > Oceanic >...
GCTGGCGTGGAGCTCTTATCGCGGCTGGGGGGCGAGCAGTTACGAGCAGGTCTCCGTCCTGGTCGAGATGGAGGTCATCTTCACCGTGTTTGGCTCTGTAGGGCTGCTGCGCCACCTGCTCAAAGCCTGGTACCCTTGGTATGTATGGTTCGTGTTTGCCGTGCTGCTGGTCTTCGCCATCGCCTGGGCTTATCACCTGTGGAAGAAGGAGTAGGAGCAGGATTCAAGGGGCTGCCAGTTCTTCTATAACTGACATAAGCAAGGCATCTCCTTCAGAGTTTTCCGGCAGCGGCTGAGAGGACATCACCGCGGGGAGGATGTACTCATCCAGCAGTTCCTGGGGGACGTAGAAATCGCCTCCTTCGAGGCTGCTGGTAAACACCACTACCATATCCTTTTCCGGGATGACGAAAATGAATTGACCGCCGTAGCCCAATGCCAGAAACATCTGCGGGGGAGCCACTCACCAGTGGTAACCATAACCCTCTTGCAGCGTCTCAGCGCGAACGTGGGTCCGGGTTGAGACTGCGACCCACTCCGCAGGCACAACTTGCTCCCCATTCCAGCGACCTTTCTTTAAGTACAGATAACCGATTTTCGCCATGTCCTGCGGGTGCATGTGCAGCCTGCTGTAACCCATCGTGATCCCATTGGGGGAATTGTCCCACTGCACATCCCTGACACAAAGGGGTCCAAATAGGTTCTCTTGATCGTATTCGAGCGCACTCACGCCGGTCGCTTCCTGCAAGATCGCCGAGAGCAGCATCGAAGCGCCGTTGCAGTACTCGAATTTGGTTCCCGGCGGCGCTTCCATCGGCAGGTCCAGGATGTACTGTATCCAATCGTCTGTCTTATGCATTTCCTCCAGACCGTGATTGTTGTACAGGTAGGAGTCGCGGCACTCCAATCCGCTGGTCATGGTCAGCAGGTGCTCCAGAGTCATGTCGGCTTTATCGCCGTCCAGGTTCTTCACTTCTCGATCCGGGAAGAAATCTAGGACGTACTGGTCCATACTCTCGATGTAGCCCTGTTCGAGGGCGATACCGATCAAAGCGGATACCACGCTCTTGGTAACCGAATATATGTTGTGAGTTTCTCCAGGGCGGAAAGGGTGTACGTATGCGTCGAGCACCAGATACCCGTTGCGGACGACCAGCACGCTGTCGATCTTGTAGTCTTCCCTTTCAATTTGGGCTAGCATCTGAGCCAACGTTTCAGAATCCAAGCCCTGTTCCTCAGGGGTGGAGACCTGCCAGCTTGAGGCGCTTGATGGGGGCAGAGTTTCGGGAGTTGGTGAAGCGCAGCCTATCAGCAGCGTGATTGCCAGGCAGGGACTGAGAAGTTTGAATATGTGTGGGTTATTCAGGGACGAAAGTAGTGGCTTCATTTAATATATATACTGAGAGCGGACTGAAAGCGGAGATACAGGGTTTAATATTGTCCGTGACCCAGCGGATTTGAAGTACAATTAGCGCTTATTATGTCCGCTTTCGTTGAAGGTCTCATCGCAGGGTACGGCATTGCCATCCCGGTGGGTGCGATCGCTATCTTGATCGTCAACACCAGTCTGCAGTGCGGCTTCCGGGTAGGATTCGCGGCTGGAGCCGGCGCCGCGACGGTTGATTTATTATACGCCACCCTGGCTGTCGTCGCTGGGGCTGCCATTGTAACGATCCTGGAGCCCATCGCACTTGAGCTGCGCTTAGTAAGCGGACTGGTTTTGATCGCTCTGGCAGTGTACGGTTTATGGCGGGGGTTGAAGCGAACTAACAGTAAAGAAGATGTGCTGGGGGGATGTAAGGCGCTTAAAACGTACACCCAATTTGTCCTTATTACGTTTATCAACCCCCTTACGGTGGTCTATTTCACCGCCCTGATCTTAGGTAGAGGCTCTTACGCTGGTATGACACTCGCAGATCTGATCGCGTTCGTCATTGGCGCTGGTCTGGCCTCGCTGTCGTGGCAAACCTTGCTGGCCGGTTTGGGTGGTCTGGGTCGTGAACGATTATCTCCACGATTCCAATATATCGCTGTGATCCTGGGCAACTTGATTATTCTGGCTTTGGGTGTTCTGATCCTGTTTGGGGATTGAAACCCCGCATGCAGAGCTGCCGTTGGGATCAACTGTTGGGCGTGTCGACGCAGGTCGACGCCCGGCTGCAAGCCCGTCTGGATTGATTTCCGCCAGCTGGATGCATATGTTCATATGCGGGATAACTGCTTCCCAATCAACTCGAGACTAACGACTACCGACTAAAGACTACCGACTATCCTCTAAATCCCCCATTCTTCGACAAGTTGCTTGACCGAGTCTTCGCTCGCTTCAAACGAAACACACTGGAAAACCTTCCATGATTCGCGATGAGTAACACTCTCACCCGGTCCCAGAGTTGTGCGTGGTCCGAACGTTTCCAATTCCAGCACCCCCGCATCGCAGTAGCATTCACTGGAGCTCTGATGGTCGTAGTATGACTCTTTCTGGTCATAGCGCGCATATTTCACAAACAGCGTGCCATTCAAGAAGTATCCCAGCCAGCCAGCCGGGTTCGGAAATCCGATTTTGAGCTTGTTCTCCTTCAAGTCAGCCTGCATGAATATATAGCGGTCGCCCCACATGATATGCGGGGAATTGACCTGCGTGTAGGGCCAAAGGGTAATGCTGCGGTTGGGCAGCACACCGTACTTGTCAACCAGCCCAACTGGCTGCGGCAGGATGGCGACACCGCCCGGTTTGAGCATCGTGACCGCCCAGGGCGCTAATTCAAGTGCTTCATTGGCGCGGTTGCGGATGGTATGGTCGAGAACTACTTTTGCAGTCTGGTCCGGCAGGGTGATCGAGATCGACTTCTGGAGACCAGTTTGTGCTTCGACAGGCTGTGTGATTATTAAACCATTATCGATTTCTTCGATTTGGACTGCTTCGTCATCCGGCAGGTAGGTGCGCGGCGGGTATTCAGGCGCGCACCATAGACGGTGCCCGCCGCGCAGAGAGTAATATCCTGCGCCGGGACACTCTAGCCTGGCATCAGGCAGCTCCGCAAACAGGTTGTGACCACCCTCCAGGGTGAGAGCAATGACCCGCGGTCCAAAAGATTTCGCAACCCACAGCGAAACTGTGTCGTTACCTATCTGAATGCACTCATAACCAGCGAATTGGGTTGTTGTTTTTATCATGTTATCCTCAGCAGTTGGTTCTTGCCACTTTATCAATAGTACATCAAAAAGTATAGGATTGGAATTATACTGCGTCAAGGAATTATTCTTTTTCTAGAGTAAAATACGGGCAGAGTTTATCTAAAAAATATTTCCACTTGACACGGTTAATAACAACACTTATAATTGTAATTACAGGATTACATACTGCATAGTTACTAAATATACATATTTAAAAAGGAGTGATCGAAATGAAAGTCGGTATTGACAGTTATTGTTTTCACCGTTTTTTTGGGGAAGTCTACCCCGAGCAACCCACTCCGGATATTCAGTGGACGATGGATGACTTTCTTGATTTTGCGAAGGAATTGGGGGTTGATGGCGTATCCCTGGAGTCATGCTTCTTCCCAAGCATGGACAAAGAATGGTTTCTTGACCTTAAAGCCAAGCTGGATGATTACGGTTTTGACCGGGTGTACGCATGGGGGCATCCGGATGGTCTCGAAGCAGGTAAGAACCGGGATGCTTATGATGACATGATCAACCAGATTCCATCCGCCAAGCTGATTGGCGCTGACGTTATGCGAGTTGTTGGCAGCAGTTTGATGTTCCGCCTGGAGCCGCACCAACCCCAATTGGATATCCTTTCCGAATGGTTTAAAGAGGCAGTCAAGGTGGCTGAAGACAACGACGTCAAACTTGCTATGGAAAATCACATTGACTATAACTCGGACGAGATTCTATGGTTAATCGAAGAAGTTGATTCACCATATTTCGGGCTTAACTTCGACACGGGTAACTTCCTGCGCTTATTGGACGATCCCGTCGATGGGATGGAAAAATTGGCTCAGTATACTCTGGCAACACATATCAAGGATCTTAAACCCAACAAAGATGCCAAAGTGACTGACTGGTATTTCTTCTCCAGCACACCAGTCGGGGATGGGCTCGTCAATAACGAGAAACTTGCTCAACTTTTAAAAGATGCAGACTATAAAGGCTTCCTGGCAGTGGAAACCGATTTCCTGCACCCTGATTACAATTACGATGAGCCTTTAGCGATAAGCCGCAGCGTTACGGAATTAAAACGCATTGCAGCTAGCTTGTCATAACAGGAGATATGTATGATGAAGACTAAAAACGTTGCGATCATTGGAAGTAAGTTTATGGGCAAAGCTCACAGCAACGCCTGGGCTAACGCTCCGCGTTTCTTTGATATGAACATCAAACCAGTGATGAAAGTCGCCTGCGCACGCAGTGTAGAAAGCGCCAGGGCTCTGGCTGACAAATGGGGATGGGAAGATATAGAAACAGATTGGCGCAGAGTTGTTGGGCGTGATGACGTGGATATCGTCGATATATCGGTGCCAACCCACCTTCATTATCCAATAGCAATCGCAGCAGCAAAAGCAGGCAAGCACATATTCTGCGAGAAACCCTTCGCAATGAACACCATCGAAGCGCAGGAAATGCTGGATGAAGCGCAGAAAGCGGGAGTGGTGCATTATCTCAATCACAACTACCGCCGCTGTCCAGCTGTGATGCTGGCAAAGAATCTGATCGATGAGGGTGCACTGGGAAGGATATTCCACTGGCGGGGCGCTTACTTACAAGACTGGATCGTGGATCCGAATTTTCCTCTCACCTGGCACCTGCAGAAGGATTACGCAGGCGGCGGCGTGTTTTTTGATCTAGGTACCCACAGTATTGACCTGTCCCGCTTCCTGATCGGTGAAGTCAAAAGCGTGATGGCGATGCTGACAAACTTCATCACCGAAAGACCGCTTCCGGGCGTGGGCGCGGCAACCTTCACAGCAGGTGAAGGCGCAGCCAGCGAAATGGGGACCGTCACGGTTGATGACGCTGCATTTATGATTGCCGAACTCGAAGGTGGCATTCTAGGTTCCTATGAAGTCTCTAGGTTTTCTCCTGGACGTAAGAATTACAATTATTTCGAAATCTACGGCAGCAAGGGCAGCCTCGTTTTTAATCTGGAGCGCATGAATGAGCTGCAGCTCTTCGTGCGGGATGATCCGGATTACGCCCAGGGATTCAAGACGATAATGGTGACCGAAGGTGTGCACTCATATGTATCAGCCTGGTGGCCTCCGGGACATGTAATTGGCTACGAACACGAATTCCATCACGCCGTGGTTGATTTTATGAATGCCATCGATACCGGTGGGTTGATAGAGCCGAACTTCCGGGATGGATTGATCGAAATGCAGGTCATTGAAGCTGGCTTGAAATCTTCCGAGAGCGGACAGAAGGTGTACCTCTGAGATTGTAAATGATCAATTCCTGCGGGTAACATCACAACAGCACATCCATACTTACTATTGTACTAATGGAGGATGAATAAAACGGGTGATCCAATCGCCACAATCTCCCATCATGCAAGAGACAAGCGCGAATAATAAACCAATTCTGGAGATGCGCGACGTCACTAAAGCCTTCCCAGGAGTTGTCGCGTTAAAGGATGTCTCATTCGAGTGTAAGCCGGGTGAAGTCCACGCCCTGGTGGGAGAAAATGGCGCCGGGAAATCCACCCTGATGAAGATACTTACAGGCGCCTACAAAGCCGATGAGGGGACTGTATTTCTGCACGGTGAAAAAGTAGCGTTTGAACATCCCCAGCAAGCTCAACGGGCTGGCATAAGCATCATCTACCAGGAATTTAACCTGCTGCCAGATCGTTCTGTATCACAAAACATCTACCTGGGCAGAGAGCCAAGAGGCAAGATTTTTATTGACGAGCAGCGAATGGTTCTACAAACCGAGCAGCTGCTCAACGAACTTGAGGTAAAAATCGAGCCGCGCACCAAAGTAGGTGAGTTGGGGGTTGCCCAACAACAATCAGTTGAAATCGCTAAGGCGCTCTCCCTGGAGGCCGACATTATAGTGATGGACGAACCCACAGCGCCACTCTCGTTGTACGAGGTTGAGAGCTTGCTGGCGCTGGTTAGGCGCTTACAAGAAAAGGGTATCACCATCATCTATATAACCCACCGCTTGGAAGAAGTATTTCACATCGCTGACCGTGTGACTGTGCTGAAAGATGGCACTCTGGTAAATACAGCTCCAGTCAGCGAGTATACTAGCGATGAACTTGTGCACCACATGGTTGGGCGCGAGTTCGACCATTATTTCCCAGAAAAGGCAGACCCAGAGAACATAGGCGACGTGATCCTTGAAGTGCGCCACCTTGACGCGGGAAAGGAACTGCACGATATATCGTTTAATATTCGCAAAGGCGAAGTGGTAGGATTTGCAGGTCTAGAGGGCTCCGGTCGTACACAGCTGGCACGCGTAATATTTGGAGCTGACCACTTTTACAAGGGAGAAATCCGTTTAAACGGTCAATCCATGCGTTTTAGAAGCCCCGTTGAAGCCATCCGCGCAGGTTTCGGGTTCATATCCGAAGACCGAAAAAAGGAAGGTTTAATCCTTGGGTTGCCCCTCAAACCCAACGTTTCACTACCCAGCCTGGATTCCCGCCAGTTTTTGGGCTTTATCAAGCGGCAGGAAGAACAGGAAGTAGTGGAAGAGATCTCCGAATCTATCGACATCCGGGCTGCCAGTAAACGCCAGGAAGTCCAGTTCCTGAGCGGCGGCAACCAACAAAAAGTCGTGCTCGCCAAGTGGCTGGCTACCAACGCGAAAATGTTAATATTCGACGAACCAACTCGAGGTATCGACGTGGGCGCAAAAGCGAGCATCCACCAGTTAATCCGCGACCTGGCAACACAAGGGGTTGGCGTTATGATGATCTCGTCGGAACTGCCTGAAATCATCGGTATGAGCGATCGCGTGATCGTAATGCACGAAGGTCGCGTGGAAGCCGAACTGAACAGCGACCAGATGACTGAAAAGGACATAATGCTCGCTGCTACTGGTACTACCCAAGACAACGGTGTTCTCACTGGAGAATGATGAGCACAATATCCGGGACCTCAAGAAATTTCTTCTCCCAAGTTCAAGAAATATTTAATCGCATTCCCAACATGGGTGTGTATGGTGTCCTGGTCTTGATATTTGTCGGATGTTTAATCTTTGTGCCCAACTTTGGCAGCCCGGAGAACGTTCGCAACCTGGGACAGCATTCTGTTGCCCTGGGTCTGGTTGCAATCGGACAAACATTCGTCATCATCGCGGCTTCACTCGATCTATCGGTGGGAGTATCGATCAGTGCCATGGCTGTGCTGGCATCCTTGATGATGGATGGGCGCACATCAATGATGCTCCCCACTGTTTTGATGGTTATCGGTTTCGGTACTTTCGTCGGTCTTATCAACGGATTGATAATCGCCAAGCTGCGAGTAAACCCCTTCATCGCCACCCTGGGCACCTGGTTGATCTTACAGGGATTCCTTTTCTCGCGTTTTGATAATTTCGCTGGGGGTGTTCCCAGGGAGTTTGAATACCTTGGTTATGGACAAATAGGACCCGTACCCGTTGGAGTGATTATGTTTTTCCTGGTAGCAGCCGGCGGGCAGTTGCTGCTGTCAAAAACACGCTTCGGCTACCACCTTTTCGGTATCGGCGGAAACCAGCAGGTATCGCGCCTCTCGGGGGTGCGAACGGCTCGCACCATGATTATCGCGCATGTATTGTGCGGATTGGGTGCCGCATTGACCGCCGTTTTTATAGTCAGCCGCTTGCGAGCGGGAGCACCCTGGGTTGGTGAAACCTACACCTTAGACTCGATCGCAGCAGTCGTGGTCGGTGGAGCACCATTGAGCGGCGGGATCGGCAGTATAACCGGCACAGTAGCCGGCGTTCTGATTTTCTCCATCCTGAACAATATCTTTAATATCCTTAATATCGGCGCCTTTGCGCAGTTAGTTATCCGCGGAATTATCTTGATCTCAGTCGTAGCATTTTATTCCTTCCGGCTGCGGAAATAAGATTATTCAATAATTGGAATACAGTAAGTGTGACCTATGGAAGTAGATACCACCACTCTCAAGGAAAAAAAGGTCAATCCGGTCATCACCTTCCTGCAGCGCATACCCGTTATCTACTTTGTGATGCTCTTGATCTTTGTGGTGATTGGCATAGTACAACCCAATTTCTATAATTCAAGACCGTTTTTTGGTTTCCTGAAGCGTGCTGCCCCGCTGATTGTTGTTTCGATCGGACAGATGTTCGTCATCATCAGCGGAGAGTTTGACCTGTCCGTGGGAAGTCTGATCACGGTATGCGCAGCGGTAGCCGCAAAAGTAATTTTCAACGACCCCACCAAGGTGTGGGAAGCCTTCGCCTGGATACTCGGTATCGCGCTGGTGGTCGGGCTTATCAACGGTCTCGTGACCACCAAGTTAAGGGTACCTTCATTCATAACTACCCTGGGGATGATGTTAATATTGACCGGAGCTATATCAATATATACGCGCGGCGCACCGCAGGGTGGTGTGACGGATAACTTCCGCATATATGGACGCGCCAACATAGGTGACTCAATTATTCCCATTGCACTGATCGTGACTATAGTCGTGATCGCAATTGCAATCATCATAATGCATTACACTACGCTTGGAAGGCGGATATACGCCGTGGGCGGTAATCCCATCGCGGCACGCCTGTCCGGTGTGCGTGTCGATATGGTCAAGACATTGGCATTCGTCTTGTGTGCCTTGGGCGCCGGTCTGGGATCGATATTGATCGTTGGTTTCGCCGGTATGTCATCCCTGATCATCGGAAAGGGCTACGAATTCCAGTCCATCTCGGCGGTAGTGCTGGGTGGTGTTGCGCTGACCGGCGGCAGCGGCAACGTCGGCATGGTAGTCGCCGGGGCGCTGACCTTGCAAGCGCTCTTCTCCCTGCTCAACTTCCTGGGTCTGCCCTTGCCTATCCGCCTTACGGTTCAGGGTTCGATCATCATTGGTGCGGTCGCCCTGGCAGCCTGGCGCGATATACGCAAAAGTGATTGACCTGTAGGTAATATTATCCAACTATATCAACATTGCTCGATAACTGGTATAGTCTTATGAACACATGAAAGGAGGTGGTAGCAATATAAAAATCCAAAAACTACCATACATATTTAAGAAACAAAATCAAAACTAAAATTAGAAGGAGAGAAAAATGAAACAGAAACATCTTTGGATCGTAATTGGTTTGATGGTGATCGCAAGCATGATGTTGGCAGCCTGCCAGCCTGCGGCACCCGCTACAGAAGCCCCAGCAGAGGAAGCTGCGCCCGCTGAAGAAGAAGTCGCTGAAGAACCTGAAATGGAAGCGACTCCTACTTCGCAGTTTATGTCCATGGGCGATATGCAGTACCAGCTTGATTTGATGACCACTGAGCCTGCAAACCCCGATGCTCCACTTTGGGAGCAGATGCTCGATCCCGATAACAAAGGAATGGTTGACACCAGCGCTTTCAAGAAGGACCCGCCCTGGCACGTCTGCTTCTCCAATGCTTCCATCGCCAACAGCTGGCGTGTGGTCGGAAATGCAGCCCTGGAATATGAGGTCTCGCTGCACGATGAGATCGGAGAGTTCACCGTTACTGATGCGCAGGAGAACCCTGAAAAGCAGATTTCCGACATCGAGGACCTGCTGACAAAAGACTGCGACATCATGATAATTTCCCCCGCCACAACCGAAGCCTTGACCCCAGCGGTTGAGAAAGCTGCTGCCACAGGTATCCCGGTTGTTGTCTTCGACCGTGGTGTAAACACCGAAGATTACACCAGCTTCATTCACCCCATCGGCGGTTTCGCATTTGGTTTCGCTGGCGCAGAATGGCTGGCGGAAGCGATGGGCGGCAAGGGCAATGTGCTTGAAATCCGGATTCTACCCGGTGTAGATGTGCTTGAGACCCGCTGGTTGGCTGCCAACGAGGTCTTCTCAAAATATCCCGACATCAATATCGTCGGCGCCGAGTTTGGCGAAGGTGATCCCGGCAAAGTCAAGGCGATCGTTCTTGACTACCTGGAGCGCTACAGCGGCGAGATCGACGGCATCTGGACGGATTACGGTGGAGTCAGTACTGGCGCTTACGAAGCATTCGTGGATTACGGCGCCGAGGTACCCCCCATCACCGCCGAGGACTACAACGGCTGGCTCAAGGTCTGGGAAAGCGAAGGTCTGGAGAGCATCTCACCCAACTACCCGACCTACCAGTGGCGGACTGCAGTCATCGCAGCCGTCAATATCCTAAATGGTGTGGAAGTTCCGAAGGAATGGATCCTTCCGCAGCCCAGCATCACCGCGGCGGATCTGGCACAATTCGTACGCCAAGATCTTCCCGATGGACACTTTGCAATGAGCGGTCTCCCTGAGGACGTGGTGACCGAACTATGGGCAGGGGAGTAATCTAATTACTCTGATTCTTGGTGAGGCAGGGAATCCTGCCTCACCTGGTTTATTAACATATCAAGTATTCCTATTGATCCAATAACAAGGAGATTGTTGAATGATTGAAATTGGTTTTCATACTGACGCTTTCAACAGCAGCTATTGGAGCTTTGAACAATGCCTGGAATGGGCGCAGAAGAATGATGTGCACTATATCGAGTGCGGAACAATCGACGGTGTAAGCTGGCTGCATGGATTGGGCTACCAGCCGCACGTTTCATTGAGAGAGGATCCCGCCGCGCTGCGCCGCAAGATGGAAGATTACGGAGTCCAATTCTCGCAGCTCGACGCTGCTTTCCCGGTTTCACTGCCGGAAGGTATGACATTGGGGGTCGAATACATTAACAACTCAATTCGCTGGGGGTACCTGGCTGGTTGCACACACATTGACACTACAGACCACAGCAAAGCGCCTCCGGTGATATCAGATGAAGAAGCCATGGAGTTCATGAAGCGCATTTATGGATACGTCTTGGAAGTCGCATCCCAATACGATATGATCATCAACATTGAACCTCACGGGCACTACACGACCAAACCCGAGTTCATGGACCGTATGTTGAATTTCTTCGACACACCTCTTCTGCGCATGAACATGGACACCGGCAACACCTTCATCGCTGGTCAGGACCCGGTTTCATTCCTTGAGCGCTTCAAGGATAAAGTGAGTCATGTACACATCAAGGATGTAAGTGAATCGCTGGCGGCTTCAATGCGCGGTGAGTTGACCGGAATTGCCGTCAGCCAGACCGCGATCGGAGATGGTGTCAATGCCGACAATATCAAAAAATGCGTGGATATCCTGGTTGATATCAACTATGACGGCGTCTTCAGTATCGAATGTGAAGGTCAGGGTGGTCCCATGATCGAGAAGAGCCTGGCATGGGTTCGCGAGCTGGTAGAGGACGCCAACGAGCGCATAGCAGCTAAAACCTGAAGAATTTAAAAAAAAAGGAGATTAGGAATATGGCCGTAAAGATAGGACTGATGTTAGAAGCCGTCCGCCACCAGGACAAACCGTTTGCGTGGGGGGCTGAGAAAGCTGCCGAAATCGGATACGAATACATTGAACCGATGCTGCACACAGGTCGTGAACTCTTAAGCGAAGCCGGATATTACCATTCCGTTTCGATGTTGGAAGACCCTCTGTGGGTGCGTGAGGTCGTCGAGAGCAACGGTCTAAAATTGTCCGCCTTTTCTTCCCACACACCTTTGGGTAAACCCGAGATCAGCGTTGAATATCTAAAGGCAGCCATCCGATTTGCGCATTACGCCGGCGCGCCGGTTATCAACACTGACGAAGGTCCCAAGCCGGTGTGGACATCCAAAGAGATGGACTATACACTGATGACATATACCCTGACCGAGGCTTCAATGGTTGCAGAACGGCACGGTGTAAAAATTGGTCTCGAACCCCACCAGCAGTACAGCAAGACCCTGGAGGGCTTGGACAGTATCTATGAATTGGTGGATTCGCCGGCAATCGGTATCAATTTCGACACCGGCAACAGCTACCTGGCTGGTTTAAGCGACCCTTACAGTTGGTTGGAGCACGTCAGGGACCGGGTGGTGCACGTACACGCCAAAGATATCGACATCCAACACTCCGAAGCCGAGCGCGGCAAAGTAACCGGCACCCCGGTGGGCTGCGCCTGCGGCGACGGCGTGATCGACTGGAAGATGGTTATCGATATCCTCAAGCCTGTTGCCGTCGACCGTGATATAGTACTAAGCGTCGAATGCGGTACAGTTCCTCAAGCCATCCGCAGTTTTGAGCATCTTTCAAAATTGGTATAGAAGCCAAATCGAACTACCGTGAAGTGTTATCTGAATATTCTCTAAGGTTTTGGGGGCACGCCTGCCTGAATAAATGCCCCCGCAAAAATATATGGGGACAGGCACGAAGATATTGCACACCCCCTAAAAATGCTTACAAGACACATAACCTGCCGGCAGGAAACAGGCGCAGGCAGGCTGAAGACCTTTTTTTACCTGCAGAATAACGATGTACATCGTTTATGGACATGTGATGTGACTTGCACATACCTTCCTTCATTGAAAAATACTTAATAAAATAGGTTGTGAAAAATGAACAAGACAGACTTGGTTGAAAAAGCGCGCGCAATAGGTTTTCAATACGAAAAAGATTACCAGAACTGCTGTCAGAGCACCATCGCTGCAATCCAGGATACGCTGGGGATTAGAGATGATGCAGTTTTTAAAGCCGGCAGCGGAATGGCAGGCGGCGTCGGCATTCACTGCGACGGTATATGCGGGGGTTATTCTGGTGGTGTTATGGTGCTGAGCCAATTGTTTGGCAGGAACAGGGAAAATTTCCGTGATACAGAAGCATTAATGCCATCCTTTGAACTGGCTTCTGTTCTGCACGAAAAGTATATCCAAGAATACAACTCAATTATCTGCAACGACATCCACCAGAAGCTTTTTGGTCGCACTTTCGATTTATGGGAAGAGGATGATTTTGCCGCCATTGAAGATTTGGGCGCACACATAGATAAATGCACCGGTGTTGTCGGAACTGCAACCGCCTGGACGGTCGAGATTATCCTCGACGAAATCGAAAAACGCGCTGAATCTTTAGAGGAATACCAGAAATGAAAAGAGGGGATAAAGAAGAATTGGATGCAAAGAAACAAAAGGTGCTGGACACCATCAACGATATGATGGACATTAGCTACGGATGCGCTGAGTCGTTTGTTGCAGCCGCAGGTGAATACTTATGGGGTGGTGTGGATGATCAGGTACAGATGATCTCTACTGGCTTCAGCGGTGGAGTTGGGGGTACAAACGAAGAATTATGTGGTGGTATCAGCGGTGCAGTGATGCTGATTGGTATGCTCTATGGGCGCACAGAACCAGAAGAAGCAAAGATGGTCCGCTGTAAGCGGCTGGTCTCAAAACATCGAGATAGATTCATTGATTATTTCGGATCCTCAAAATGTCAGGAGCTGCGCGATGCCCAATTCGGTGCCGATGAACGTAACCCCTGCTCTGCGATCATTGCCCCAGCAGCCTATATGCTGATTGAGATGCTGGAAGAGGAAGAATCACGTATAGCGAAAGTGGAAGCCACAGCAGCCGCGCGACCCAAAAGGGCTCTGCTTCCTAAGGATGAGTACATATCTTTATACCAGGACGCGGATGCTGACACTTTACTGGAGGAAGTTGCCCGCTGGGAACTGCCGCACGAATACCGCCTGTGGTTAGGTGAACGCCTCAATGCAATGGGCGACCCTCGCCCAGGAGTAGGGTTGAGAGGGGATTCTTTACCAGACATCGCCTGGTTGCCCGTGGATGGCGGCGAGGTTGAAGTTGAGCGCGCCGGAAATTTTGAGGTACAACCTTTTTACATGGCGAAATACCCACTCACACATCAGCAATTCCAGGTTTTTCTGGATGACCCGCATGGTTTTGGTGACGACACCTGGTGGAAAAACCTCAACGTGCCGCCAGAACAACGCGAAGCTGCAGGCAAGCAGCGCTTTGTCCAGAACAACAAACCGCGCGACAATGTTACCTGGTTCGATGCGGTAGCATTTTGCCGTTGGATGACAGCGCGTCTGCGTAACCTGGATGAGGTTGGCGAAACAGGTGTCTTCAAGGACGTGCTGGACAAAATCAAGAATGAAGGCTGGGAAGTCCGTCTTCCAACCGAATGGGAGTGGCAGATGGCTGCCACCGCTGCGGAGCCCGATAATTTGTTCCCCTGGGGACTGGACTGGGACGATGTGCGCGTCCATACCAAGCACAACCAGCTCAACCAATCCATGCCAGTTGGTATGTATCTAGAAGGGGCTTCACCCTATGGCGTGCTCGATATGAGCGGCAATGTCTGGGAGTGGTGCCTGAACACCTATGACGACCCGGGTATTTTAAGGCTTGAGTCCAAAGATCGCCGTGTGCTGCGCGGCGGTTCCTGGTACCATTGGGGCTCATACGCCCATACAAAAATGCGTTTGCGGTACTTCCCGGATTACCGTTGGAACGCGGGCGGCTTCCGTCTGGTATGCGCGAAATCTGTCGGGGAATTGTGAAGCGTCGCATTGGGTTAGCGGCAAAAACTATATCACCGGGGTACTCTGTTAAATTTGAAAAACGAAAACACATTAGATAACGGGATGCGCGGGGCTGAAAAGATCATGCTTGGTATGGCTTTTCTGACCTTTATCAGCCTGGGTATGCATGATGGCTCACTGGGAGTGGCTTGGCCGTCTATCCGACATGATTTCGGTTTACCTTTAGATTTTATAGGTATGCTCCTGATCGCCAGCACATGCGGGGTTCTTGTCTCAAGCTTCAACAGCGGCTGGTTATTGTCTCGCATCGAGTTTGGAGTGCTGCTGGTGATCGCCAACCTGCTGCGCGCCGCTGGAATGCTTGGCTATGTTCTCCTTCCCGAGTGGTGGATGGTTGTCGCTTCCGCCTTACTCGTCGGCTTAGGTGCCGGCACTATTGACAGCGGGATGAACACCTTTGTGGCTGCCCGTTATGGTTCCGGTCCGCTTAACTGGCTGCACGCATGTTACGGATTGGGCGCCATGACAGCCCCACTTATCATTACCCTACTGCTCACAAACGGGCTAGATTGGCGTTTGGGTTTTATTATTATCGCCGTACTGCAGGTCATTCTGGCGATTTACTTCGCCCTCAATCTGAAACACTGGCCCAGTCAGATGCTGCTCAACGACGCGCAGAACAATGCCCAGGAACGGGCGCCCAGCTCCTTAACACTGGGTATGTTAATAGTCTGGTTGGGGATCGCAGTGTTCTTCTTTTCCACCGGCGTCGAGCTCTCTGTCGGGCAGTGGTCCTTTACCCTTTTCACTGAGTCGCGCGCAGTGTCGGTCAACCGTGCCG
>Ga0209986_10002874_pt1 | contig 15396 bp, 24 predicted proteins | sample BlataG_FD_183168 | JGI IMG/M metagenome (GOLD analysis project Ga0209986, IMG submission 183168) | Deep subsurface microbial communities from Black Sea to uncover new lineages of life (NeLLi) - Black_00105 metaG (SPAdes) (version 2) | ecosystem: Environmental > Aquatic > Marine > Oceanic >...
CCTGCCGGTGATCTCAACATCTTCGTAACCTTCCCGCTCCAGTTCATTCATATATTCTGGCGACTGCGCGCATCCGCTCATCATGATAATTAAAGCGGATGCGCCTGTGATCACGATACACAGTGCGATCAGAGGCGTGAGCACCGTGATCAATAGTGCGCGTGGATCGTCTTCATCCATTTTTCTATCGACGGATGCCGACCTTGGTTTCAATGTCTCGAATTCGAAGATCATGATCCGCGAAGCCCTTCTGAAGGGCTCCTACCCAATCCCTCATCGACTTCGCGGCGCTGTTTAGTTCAGCCAACTTCGTCATGACCTGCGGGTCCGCTGGCGGCGTGGTGGGGAGCTGTGCATTTGCCTCATGAATGGCGTTGCCTGCCTGCTGACCCGAAAGTGAGCTAGAGACTTCCTCCGCGGCATCAACCACGCCATCGGCGTAGCTCATGAGCATTGCCAGGACCACGCGAAGCGTTGGGTCGTGCTCGTTTTCAACGGTAGGGGGTGCGTGCTGCACTACTACGTCGCCCAGTCTGAAATTCTGACCGTTGCGGTAAGAGTTGGGCCATGTGATCGTCTTTCCGTCCATATTGCTTTTTCCTCGTTCAGGCTTTCGCTCTAGCGATCGTCAGGTTGACGATCCGGTTCATGTGCTTCATGTGCTCGTCGATTTTCTCTTGGCTATCGGCAAGCAAGACCCAGGCATAACACCCGGCTGACAAAACACTCTCGTCGTCGTCGACCTCATCGGGGTGACCGATGCAAGCAATGAGTACACGGTCCTCGATGATCGTGCAAGTGCACGTGTCACCTGGACGCGCCCAGCCGGGAAGCATGCGCTTCAGATCGGTGACGTCGCTGACGATGAAGTGCGTCATGGGCGCCCACCCTTGCCGCCTCTCGGCGTCAAGTATGGCAACACGGCCTTGAGAAGTGCCTCTCGATGCTCCCGTTTCTTGCGTCGCTCCCATGTCTCCTGCGATGCGTCGATGGCGCCGTCAAGCATCCAGACCTCAGGGCATCGAGGGCAGTGCCAGGCGTAAGGGCGCGGTGCCCACGACCTCATCCGGTGAGTCACCCGGACGTACGGCATCCGAGTCATGCAACGCGGGCATGTCTCGGCGCAGTCCTTGTGGTGCTTCGGCGGCGGCTTCATCCGCACGGGAAACCGTTTACCAGGCCGTCGACCTGGGTGCAAGCCGATGGTCGGCGGCTCGCGTGGGGCAGAAGGGCACGGCAGATGGGGTGCTGCATCTATACTAAGTATTTCCTCGACCCCATCATGATCTAACTCACAACACTCCACTCTACTTGTATATTCTAGACAATATTAAAACTTAGTGACCAAAGTGTCCTAAAGAAGATAGAGGCGGTCAGCCCACCGAGAACGCCGTTAATCGGCAGGGCACCTCAGGGGCACGAGGCAGGAACGAGCACCACCTCCGACGGGCAAGTTTGAGCCGCTGCGGAAATAAAGGTAATCCCAGACACGGATGACGGGTATCGTGAGAAAAGCCACGTTCCCGAATACAGCGTTTAAGGCCGTAGTGAGATAAGTCTCTGCCCGGGTAGAACAGCGTTATCGAGATGGTGATGGATCTCACGTACGCCGCTTAACAGCGTTCGTAACAGTGACAGAAGTCACGAACAGCGTAAAGTTTAGCGTCAGTGCCGCAAAGTCCGTCCGAAGTGCACAAAAAAAGCGCGGCGAAAGCCGCGCTTTTTCATAAAACAAGCGAGCCTGGTTACATATTTAGACTCAACTGAATCCGCCCCTCGTCAGAGAGGCACCACCCCCACACCTTACGCACGCCATTGTATTTGTAGTCCACATCAACGTTCTGAGCGCGTAGTCGGCTGACGATCGCTCGGTTCGACCATCGGCGGCCCCCGTTCTTCACGTGCCAAGACCTGAAGAGGGCACAGAATTTCGAGCGGTCGATGAAGTCCTCGCCCCTCATGTCCGGCGCCTTCACGACGAGGTCGCTCTCCGTCAGGAACTCGAGGATGGGGTTGCTGTCCTGTTCCATCTGCTCGATGATCTTCTCGGAAGAGAGGTTGTCTGGCCAACGGCCGTTGCTCTTGAGGAGGCTCCTTGCGCCTTCGAGGGCCCAGCAGATGATGCCCAAGATCTCCGCACGTAGCGCTTTCTCAAGCGAAGGGTCTCGTCGATCCTTGGGCACCTCGTTGTTGAACGGAAGGATCAGAAGGCGCTCGAAGACCGCCTTTGACGCATCGTTCACGTGAGGGAGGTTGTTTGTTGCAAAGAGGTGCTTCGCGGTGGGGACGTAAGCCATCGCCGGCTTGAATTTTTCGTCGATATTGATGGTGTCCCCGGTACTAACCATCTGCTTGAAACCGCCATCTGAGACGATCTCATCCGAAGAGAGATCGGCAACGAGATTTAGCGCCTTCCCCTTGATCGGCGCAACCTTTCTAGGGTCGCCCATGTCCGAGGGCTTGACCGAGCAGATGTACCCTGGTCCTCCGCACATTTCGACGGCGATTGAAGAGCAAATACTTTTACCGGTGTGCGGGGGGCCGTAAATCATCAGGGCTTTTTTGTACTGAGCCTTTGGCATCAGGATGTACCCGAAGAACGCCTGTAGGGCGATCCTGTCCTCTTCGCCGGGAAGCCACTCCTCAAGGACACGAAGCCAGTTAGGGCACTTAGACCCGGGTTCATATTTGTGTGGGATCACCCGGTCAAGAAAATCGTCGTGGCAGTGATCGCGCATAGACATATCCCGGAGATCAAGAACGCCGTTGTCGAAGGGGATCTCGTATTCTTTGATGCGGTTCCACTCCACGCCATCCGTAAATCTCGAGCTCCACGCGGCCATGCTCGCGGCATTACTGATAACCGTCGTCACGCTCTTTTGATCGTAACTCGTGTATTGCTTGCAAGCCTTCTTAAGCAAGTCTTTTGAGACGGACTCCCAATACTTCCCGTTGTAGAAGAGGATGAAATCCCGCCCCTGGTTCATGAATTTGTAATCACGAGCAACGCACAGGGCGATCGCGTCAGGAGTCCTGGGCTCATCCGACCTCGGCTGAACCTCGGCACGAACCAGCTCATGAGGCGGGATGACCTCGTCCATACGGTAGACGCTGAGCGCTACCTCCGGGCTGTCCATTTCGATCTTGATCTTGGCGTAGTCCTCCCACGCCTTTCGCTCGATCCACGCGCTTCCCCAAGGCGCCCGCGCGGACTTGACGATCGATACGTATTCTCGCTCAATGTAAGGAAGACTGAACGGCTCGCCGGACAGGCTGGAGTCCCAGTGCTTCTCTACGACCTCGGCGAACGCGGGCCAGTAAAGATCATCTTCCCGCACGGAAGAGTCGCTTGGATCGTAACGGCAGGCCCCGTAGTCGTGACCGAGAAAAGATGCCTCGACGAGCTGCTTATGAGCCTCGCCTCGTTTCGGCGCAATGGATGCGCCCTCTAGCTTTTTGATAAGCTCTTTTCTAGCCCTTTGAGCACGGACGCCTGGCTCAATGGCGCGGATCTTGTTCTCAAGGGTCTCAAGATCCGATTCGCTGAGTGGTCGCTCGATGCCTGGGATTCGCGGCGCTGACGAGAAGTCTTTGATGCCGGCCGTGCTCACCCGTGAAGCGGATCCCCCGACGTTTAGCTGCAGCCCCTCTACGATCTCCTCTAGACTGTAGATTTTAGTGGGGTCGCAGTGGATCATCTCGACAAGGAAGGGGTCTCCCTTGTGGTGATAGAACCCAGGAATGCGCATCTTGCGGTTCCTGTTTTTGACCTGCGGGTCAGACCTGAACTTGACCCGCAGAGCCTCTTGGACGGACTCAAAATGAGCCAAAAGCTCGCTTGGATCTCTGTCTTGCTTGAGTACCCAGTATGCATGCTGTCCGTTTCCGGACTGAATGATCATGGTGGGGTGGAGGAGACGAATGGCCTCCTCCGGGATTTCAGCGGTCCCGAGCTTCGAATCGACGTCAATGAAGAACGCACGAACACCAACGATGTCGTCCCACTTCCCCCCTCCCTCCGTCTCGTTGACGACGAAGAAGGTGCCAAACCCATCGCCGTTGGTAGCCTCCAACCACTGCGTGGCGTCACTGAATGTCTTGTAGCGGTCGATCGGCCGCTTTTGATCGCCCTGCTCGCGCCAAACCGAGAAGAGCAGCTTAGACCGACTGCTTTGAGAACAAAGCGTATCGAAGAAAAGGGATGCTTGTTCAGGCTTCATTTCGTAGCGTTTTGCAGGAGGTCTTGCTGTTGATTCTCTTTTGCTTCCCTGGCTTCGGCCTCGGCAATCGCCCGCATCTTGTAAGCCTTCTCATACTCCTTGAAGGAGGAGGGAACGCGAATGCCGTTTTGCCAAGATGGCCAAGCGCCAAACACATTCATGAACCTCATCCGCGCCCAGTTGGGCTTGTAGTTCTTTTCCATAGCCGTTTTACATAGGTCGTTAAAGTGTTTTTGGCGCTTGTGAACTGGCGTTGAATCTGCTCGATCTTTTTTTTTGATCTCCGCGATTTGCTCGGGAGTCAGCTGTTTGAGCTCTTCTTCGGTGTATCCGATTTCGGACACACGTTCCTTTTTGAATGTGTACCCACAGTTTGGACAGACCTGTTCGAACAAGGAGACGATCGCGCCGCATTTGAGGCAGTCCTTGTTCTTTCGTTTCTCGAGCTCCTTCTTGCTGCGCTCTTCGTTCTTCGAAAGTGAGTACTTCTCAGGGTCGGAGACAAATCCGTGCATACGCGTGCAGTCGGCGTGGTCGAGCACGACGGCAGTCCGCTTATCTTCATCTGGGCGCATGACGCGCCCCACCATCTGCTTGTACAGCGACCTCGAGCGTGTGGGCCTCGCAAGGATGGCACATTCAAGGTGGGGAAGGTCCCACCCCTCCGTGCAGATCCCGACGTTGCTGACGACCTTGATGTGGCGCTTACGCAGGCCTAAGAGGATGTCCTCTCGAGTCCGGTCGTCCATGGTGCCGTCGATGTGCCTGGCGGTGATACCGGCCTCGTTGAACTGCGCCGCAATAGCCTTCGACTGCTCAATGGAGACGGCGAAGACGACGGTGCACATGTCTTCTGCACCAACCTCGGCGAGGGACCGCATCCGCCAGTTGGCGACAATGTCACCGCGGAGGATGGTGCTGGCCATGGCCTCGGCCAGCTGACTCTTATTGTAATCGCCCGCCGTGATCTTGAGCCCCTTCACGTCGATGCGCTCTGCGCCGTAGACCTTTGGATCCACCAGGTAACCTCGTTCTACGAGGTAAGGGACTGACGGTCCCTCAGCGATGGCTTCGTAAATATCGCCGAGAGGCTTTCCCGAGTCTCGGTAAGGGGTGGCGGTCAGGCCGATGATCATCGGCGGGTCTTCGTACCGCTGGATCAGCTTGACGTAGGTCTTGGCCGTAGAACGATGGCATTCATCAATGATGATGAGATCGGCGGGCCAATGGTCTCGACGAACGAGGGTTTGAACGGATGCGACTTGGATGGGTCGGCCGGGGTTGTGGCGCGGGTGTTTACTGCCCTTGAACACGCCGTAGTTGCGTAGGCCGGCCCAATCCAGCTTGCTGCAGCATTGGTCGATCAGCTCTTTACGGTGGGCCCAGAACATGACGCGCTGACCTTTTTCTCGGGCGTGTCGGATGATCTGGGAAGCGATGACGGTCTTGCCGGCACCTGTGGGAGAGACGGCGCAGATGCTCTTCACACCTGCGTCCTGGAGCTCATGGACTCTAGAGACGAGAGATTCCTGGTAGTCCCGAAGCTGAACCACTTAACGTTCCTTACAGAATTTTGAGGCGATGAGGTGCGAGTTCACCGCGGGGTAGTCAAGGTACCACGCGCTCCACCTACGGGGCAAGGATGATCGAGATCTTGACCGGGATGGCGGCTGAGGGTACCCTGGGAGAAGGGTGCGCTCGTGCTCCAGGAAAACTTCATCCTCATCGGACTTCATGTAGGACCCAACGGAAGAAACACCATTGAGGTGGCGATTCCACAAAGCTCGACGAGGGAAGACGGCATGCGCGTGTTCCGCTACGATCGGGATGCGCCAACGCTGATGATCGAAGTGTCGGATGACGTTGTTCGAGACTTGATGGATCGCCAGAAGAAGGTTAGAGATGATGCTCGGGTGGCGAACTCGAGGCAGGTCGTGTTCAAGCTAGAGATTGATGAAGGATCGATTGAAAGCCAGTTCAAAAAGGAAAGTGAATGAGTATGATGAAGATGTACCAGTATGCTGTACGCAAGGTCGACGACCCGCTCGAGGCGGAGACCTGGATGAACGAGCGAGCCGACGAGGGGTATCGATTGGAGAAGATCGTGCTCAAGCGCGGGCTTGAAAGCGAGAACACCGAGATCTGGATCTTCATGGAGAATGAGGAGGAGGTTTTGGAAGAGGACCTCGATGATGAAGATTAGCCCCGAGCGCAAAGAGTATCCGGTGACGGCGGAGACGATCCGCGAGTTACTCAAAGAGCGCGATGAATTGCTGATGAAAATTTCCGAGCTCAAGAATGAGAATGAGCGACTGCGTAAAAAAGAACCGACCGTCTCTGGACCATTTTGGTCCCATCGAGATTGAGGGGTACGAGTGGGTCTTTTGGGGCCGCCAATGGGCGTTGGTGGTCGATATGGCCGCCCGCCTTGAGGTTTTACACGCTACGCTCACTATGATGCGCGAACGATTGGACGAGGAAGGGAAACATCCATGAAGGACATTGTGACGGACAAGGAGCTGCGCCGAGCGATCTACCTCAAGGTCAAGAACGATTATGGTTTTGACCTGACCGAGGATGAGATTACGCTATGCATCATTGAGCAAGAGCAGCAAAAGCTGTCCTTGTTTCACGACCAGATTTACCCGAACCGACGGAAGATCTCAAAGTGGAATGAGTCGCCGGATGTGTATCGGGTGACATGGGACAAGACGATCGACGGATGGCGTGCGATCGCTCAGCGTTCGGGGGTGTTTGCGGGCATTGATAGCCCTACGCACATCCAGTCGCCTGGCGCGGAGCTTCCGATGGAGACCAGGGTTGCGGTATACCGATTGATGCCGAATGGATACCGCGCGCCTTTCGTGGGCGTTGCAAGGTATGACGAATCGGTGCAGATGACCTTCGACAAGAAGGAAAAGAAGATGCGCCCGAATAAGATTTGGCAGACGCGCCCATTTATGCAGTGCGCGGTTCGTGCGGAGGTCAACGCACTTCGCATGGCGTTCCAGGATCTGGGTGATGCGCATCGTGATGCTGCGAAGCTTCTTCGCGGTCATGCTGTTGGTGCGGTGGCGGTGCAGGAGGGAGAGCCTACGGGGCAACCGGCAGACGTGGTGCCGGAGATCCCCGCGGAGGCGAAAGAGGAGGCAACGGCCGAGGTCATTGAGGAGACGGAGTTCATCGATCCGATGGAGACGGACACGGGTCCGATTCACACCATCGGTATTGGCGACCCGATTGGCGAAGGCGATCGCATCAAGATGCTGGCGCCAATGAAGAACTCGGACCATGACATGGCCACGGGCGAGAGCGGAGCGATTTATCGCGTGTACCACGACGGCCGCGTGGAGCTGCACGCGCCCGCGCCCCGCCGCGAGGATCCGCAGAAGGTGGCAGCGGCAAAGGAGGCTGCCGAGAAGATCAAGCCGCTACTTCGCCAGTACCTTGGCGCCAACAAGGACGTCGTGGCGTCGCTCAACGCGATGGGCGGCGTGTCGATGACGAACATCTACATTCACATGTTCGACAAGAAGCCTGAAGCGATTGAGGTCAAGCACATCCAGCAGATCTCCGAGGAGATCTACAAGCAATTGGACGGTACTGCGTGACCACGTGGGGCATCTCGCTGCTAGTCGGATTGATTGTGGGGGCGTTTACGGCATCTTTGTACGCCGCTGCGTATCGTCAAGGCCGCCGCCACCAGAGACTCGAGGATGCAGCTTCATGGAAGGAATTGAAGTCCGCTCGTTTGAAGTTGCACGGGCGCGAGCGTGTCTATGAAGACCGACTTCGCTCGGTGGTAGCCCAGCTCGACAAGTATGCGGAGCATATCGAGAGCAACTACATGGACGCCGACGAGTCGTCGGTGATCCGCTCATGCAGCAACATGCTCAAGGATTTGGTGAAGAAATGAATAAAGGATTCATTGAACGAACGGATCCACCAGGAGCAGAGCTTCTGCACGTAGGAGATGCACAGCTCACGCCTGAAGTATATGTGATGGACATGGGCGGCATCGGGGTGACAGGAAAGACGAAGGCGCAGGCCCGTCGCCGGGCCTGGGAGATCTGGGCGTACGAGGTCCTTGGGAAGGGTCTCGTGTGGGGCCACGACGAAGAGGTAGATCCTGAGATTGGACAGTGTCACAGCATTTATCTCCAGAAGGGAGGTCAAAGGGTGACATTGACGCACTGGCTCGACGACCACGAGTGGGAGCTGGAGCACGAGATCGTCTCAACTGACCACCGCGGAATTCCATTCAGCAGCTTCGAAACAGACCCGGTTGAGGCGCTGGTGCGCATGGCCGCTCTTTGCATTACTGTGTACGGCATGCCGGATGGAGAGAAGGAATGAATAAAGAAAAGATCGACGCCATGACCAAAGCGCAGCTGGTTGACATCATTGTGGACGTTCTGGCGTCGGCGGTGGACTGGCGGGCTATGAAGCCGGAGTCTTTGCGCGAAGAGGATTATGTGAGCGGGGTATGGCATGTCGCGGACGACATCTTGGACATGCTCAAAGAGAAGGGGTTCGAATGGCCGTCAAAAAAGTGAAGTACGCCGTCGCTGGCGTTATGGATCAGACGATTGGATACCTGACATCCGCAGACCCCGAAAAGTCGGAAAAGACCATTAGGCATTGTGAGGCACACCTTTGGGACGATCTGGCAGAGGCGTCCATGGCGTCCGCTGATTATGCGGTGAAACATGCTCTGTATTTGAAAAGCGCAGCACATCAAGAGAGGTTTGGAATAACCTTCTCAGATGACCACATCAAGAAAGTGTGCACGTACTGGGTTGAGGCGGTCGAGGACGAAGAAGAGTTTCGAGCGAGAGAGGACACGTGGTGACGTTAAAAGACCGACGGATGAAAGCGCTTGAGAAGATCCAGCGCGTGATGCTGGAGATCGATCGCCGGACTCCGTGTCCTCCTGTCTTTCACAGGGAGGGCCCCCATACTTGGGTTGAATACGTCGAAGTTGATAATGAGGATGAGGATGACGGTTGAGCATCGGACTGGCGATATCTTCAAGTCGAGCGCTCACGTGCTTGTCAACCCGATCAACTGCGTGGGTGTGATGGGCAAGGGTTTGGCGCTTGCCTTTCGCAAGGCCCATCCTCAGATGTTTGAGGAGTACGCGGAGATGTGCGAGGCCGGCCAGGTGCATATCGGCCAGATGCACGTGTACAGGACGTTCGCTTTGGTGGGGCCGCGCTTCATTTTCAACTTCCCCACGAAGGACGATTGGCGATCGCCGTCAAAGCTGGACTACATCGAGGAGGGGCTCGATGATGTGCTTCGGTGCCTTGAAGAGCTGCCGGTCCGCTCCATTGCGATCCCCGCGCTGGGGTGCGGCGAGGGTGGCCTTTCTTGGGGTCGTGTACTGCCCCTCATTGAAGAGGCGGCGTATGAGCGGCCGGACATCCGCTGGGAGATCTACCGTCCGAAATGATGCTGAGGATGATTGACATGATGTTTGAAGAATCACATAGCGCCACCTGGGAATCCGGCCCCCCGTTTTGGATGCGCCAGCTTTGGGACAAGGTGCTCAAGCTGCTGGTGGAGAAGCTGCCTGAGAAGGCCGAGCAGTTCCCCGATTACTTTGATAACATCCATGGCCCACTCGCGGTGAAGTACCGCAAGCCATTTTACAAGTACGGCAACAAGACCTTGATGTTCAAGGGGTACAGCAAGCTACTGCGCCCCGAGGAAAAGACTGGGATCTGTCTGCACCAGACTGGCGTGGAGTTCGGCACTTCGCGCTGGCGCCGCGCGTTTTGGCGCAAAGTGATTGACAGCGACCCGGAGACGGTGCGCGCACACGGCTTTGTCATCCCGGAAGATGAAGAGGGCAAGCAAAAGCTCGCGGAGCGGATCGCGCTGCATGAGCGCTTTTGGGAGGTGCCGTACCACTTCGTGGCGCTTCCCAATGGCGACATTTTGTACAACAACGACGTTCGCTCGTACACCTGGCATGGTAACAAGGCGAACCGTACGACGCTGGGGGTCGCGGTTGTAGGTCATTTCCCTGGACTCGAGAAGAACCGAAGGTCCGCCCACACGAAGTCGGACGATTTCTTCTTGGCGACGATGCGGGCCTGCATGCGCCTTGCGGTGCTTAAGAGTCGTGAGGAGGGTTGCCCCATCGAGGACCTGACGGCCCACCGCGTATACTCCGCAGGCCGAACCAACGACCCTGGTGAGTACATCTGGAAGAACGTTGCCATCCCGGCGACCGAGGCGTATAAACTGGTGGTGAGCTACGCTCGCAAGGTCGGTAGCGGCCGGCAGATCCCCGACCTATGGGACAAGCGATCGCCGTACAACTGGTACGGCAAGAAGGTCAGTGAATGAGGAGAAGGAGTATGAATCCGCCTAAGATTGGAACGGTGGCCAAGGTCCGCGCGCTGCTCATCGAGGCGGATGGGTTGCTGGGATCGGTTGAGGTTGACGAGGCTTCGGAGAAGATCAATCAGGCGCTCGCGATGCTCGACCGCTTTGAGGAGAAGCCGACGATCCCCGAGGTCTTGCCGGAAATGGTTCGTTTCATGCGTGAGCATCCCGCCGGTGGAAAGCTGCACATCGTCATTGACGACGGCAACTTCGACGATGACTCGCTGAGGTATTCGTTAGAGGGCGCGATAGCTGAGAAGGATGCGGCAGCGCTGTCCCTCGCCGAGAAGATGATTCGCATGAGCACCACGCAGCGCCGCCGCCTCGTACGCCGGGCGGAAGCGGAGATTGAATCGAACAAGCGCCGTGACTGGGAGCGCTCGATGGGGAACGTTTGATGTCACTTTGGAGCAAATTCAAGTCGAATGTCGAGTCGTACATCGAGCGCAAGCTCAAGGAGCAAGCGCAAGCTCGCGGCACGAACATGCGAGATTTTTCGAGGGAGTTTGCGGACGATTTCGACGAGAGGATGCGCGAGCGGTCTGAGAAGAACTCGATGAAGATCGTCTTTCACAAACGAGTGGAGGATGCGGACCCCGAGACCGCGCAGGCCCTGCGCGAGAAGATGGGCATCGGCACGGTGGAGGGGTATGAAATCCCAGACCTTTGGAAGGCTCAGCGCACGCTTAACCCGAACTTCAAGGTCATTGACTTCTCTGCCGCTAAAGATCGCCTTGAGCAAGAGGTCTGGAAGCCGACCCAGGTCACGCGCATCGCCGACAACATTCTCTCGCGCATCACGCAGGAGTCGGATGTGGACGCGGAGGACGGCGAGGACTACATTTACTATTCATGGGAGGTCACGAGCCTCGAGCTCCAGATCTCCGTGACGGGAACGAGCATCACGCTCGATCAGGCCAAGAGGAACTGTGACCTCTCGGCCCAGTATGTATCCACGGTCAATGGACCGGGAGAAGGAACGAAAGAATGACGGATCAGCTTTACATCTCCGACGACGACAACGACGAGGTCGTTTTCAGGCCTTACCATATTGATTGCCCGCTTCACGGCAATCAGCCCATGCTCACGTTTTCAACGGACAGCCGCAGCGACTCCCCGTTCAAGATCGAGTTCTGCTTCAAGTGCGGGGCCGAGATGATCATGAAGCAGATCAAGGCTCGCGGTGGTTACGCCAAGAAGGTGAGGGGGTAGGATGTACGAGACCCGCGTATATAGAGACCACCCCGCTTTTTCGGGCCCTAAGAAAGAACAGCATTGGTCCTACGACATCCTTGATGGTAAAAGGCCTGTGGCTGGAGGGACGCGCTTTTCTTCAGAGATCGACGCCTACGCGGCTTGCTCTCAGCACTTGTGCAAAATGCTTGAGGAGAGGTCATTGAAGTCCCCCTCCATTGAAAAGGACAGCCTGATGGTCTCACCGTGGTCCGATCGCGACCAGAGATGGCTTTCGTCGGGAGGCGCGGTAGGCTCGATCTTGATCGAGTGCAACGAGGGGACGGGCGTGCGTTATATGGGCGCTCGGCTGATCGGCAAGACTGGCGCTCGGCTTTACGAGACCGATTTCCCCGTGCCGGGTCGCGGATGTAGGCAAGACCTGCCCAAGGTCGCGGCGACGATGGCGGACGGCCTCATCACGGCCTGGTATGCCCGACAAGATTGGTAATCAACAAGTTTCCCCAAGCCGCCCGTAACCACATGGCGGGGCGAAGACGGCGAGGGGGATTCGGTGGCACGGCAATGGTGTCGTGTTGGGGGTCGGAGTCACGCCGATGCCGAAAGCGTGACCATGCGGGCTGGAAGGCCCGCATTTTTTATTGAAGCTTGAGCATGATGTTCTTTTCCATGCTCGCTTGCATGATGGGCTCGTCGTGCCCCACAGCTTCGTAGTAATCCTCGTAGGTGGCGGATTCGTAGCCAAGGCCCTCGAGGTACTCGTCTTCCATTTCGGGCGGCGATTCCATCGAAGATAGGATGGGCACCTCTCCGGGGATAGCCGACATCTTGGCTTCTTTTTCCAAGTCAGCGACGCGCGGATCCCAGTAGTCAGGGATGGTGTAGCCGCCATTAACCCACATGGGGTACGTCTTGATACCCAGACCGCGTTCAGCCCATACAGCCCCGGCCTGCCAGATGCCGCCGCCGGGGCAGCCGCCGCGATCTTTGGAGGCCTGGCGGTGGGCGTAGGTGCCCTCGATCTTCCCACCGAGCTTGCGGATCTCCTTGTTGATGAAGGCCATCGCGCGTTTGATGCCGTTTTTGACCTCAGGTGTCAGCTCGGAGGGGCCGCCACCCTGCTTCCAGAATTTGTCGGGCTTTTGCGGGTTGCGCGGATAGTTGCCGGCGACCTCGATGCCGACAGTAGCGGTGTTGAGGCTGTGCCCGTGCCAAACCTTCTCGAGCAGCGGGTGAATCAGGAACACGCGACCATCAGAGTGGACGCCCACGTGGGCGGTGACCTTCGGCCAGGCCTTTTCACCGAATCCGTCGATGCCGGTCTGGTGCAAGGTGATGCCCTTGATCTCCTCAACGTTTCGGGTCCGCTTGCGCTTTTCTTTCGGGGATTTACCAGTGACGTCTACGTCAAAGGTGGCTTTTCCGCGGTACCCTCCACCTGACTTTCGGGTCATGCCGAGCAAAATGAGGCCAGCCCCCGCGGCGCCGGCCACAATCAGCCCGGCATTCCCTTTCTTCGCCATAGGCACATCGTATCACATATGGTAAACTTCGGTCATGCGAAGAATTCAAGCCGTAGCGGTCGGATTGTGCCTGACCCTGGCCGGCTGCGCGAACGCGCGGCAAAACGCTTACATCGCCGGAAAGTCCACAAAGGAGCTGGTTGACAGCGCCTATGAGCCTTGGGACGAGTTCGTCAATGAGAGGATCGACGAGTGCTCGGAGAAGGTGGACCCCGACAGTGGAGGTACCAAGGCACAGTTCGAGGCCTGCCTGGGCCCGGCGAATGAGCACGACAAGGTCGTCAAGGCCCTGGAGATCTACCACACCGCCGCCCTTGCTCTATTCGTGGTGCTCTCGCGCCAGGACGCCAAGGACGAGGACGTCAAGTCGGCTCAGCAGGAGCTTTTGAAGGCGGCTCAGGAGATCCTCCGCCTCATCCCCGGCGCCAACGAGCGCATTGAACAAGTCAAAGCCCTGGTGGGCGGTCTCTAAAGAAGAAAGGAAAGAACGATGGGTGGAGTGATTGGAGCTATTGTAGGTGAACTGATTGATGGCGGCATCGAGCTGACGCGTGACGCGATCAGCGGGAAGCTGCGGAACATTGCGGACAAGATCGAGCGTGGGGACATCGTGCCTGACGCGGTCTTGGAGAAGGCGCGAAACACGGCCGAGCGCCTGAAGAACGCCAAGGATCGATACACTTCGTAAGTGATAAACGATGTTTTTGGCAGGTGAAGGTAGGCTCCGTAAGGGAAATCGGCCTGCCAAAATCTTCGTAGACCTCCGCCGCCAGTCCGGCGGCATCTTCGCGTCGGGCGAGGTTGTCCCGATCCGCGAGCTTTCTTCGGGCCAATGGGAGCCCCGCGGAAAGCCGATCCGTTTTTATGTTTCTGGCGATGATGATACAATGGCCAGAGACCTCGTCGAGCAAGAGCTCGATCATCACTTCAGCGAGTTTACATTGCGAAAGTCCATCAAAAACCCCGCCATCGATCCGGGCCTTTTGAGCCAGGAGAAGAACTCCAAAGCCATCATGGAGGCCTACGAGTCAGGCGTCCGCAATTTCCGCATGGGAGACTTTAGCGGGATGTTCCTTGCTGGCATGGATTTTTCCGGCAGCAACCTGGAGCTGGCCGATTTCACAGGTGCAGATCTTCAAGGCGCCGACTTCCAAAACTGCAACCTGGAGAGCGCCGTATTTGCCGGCGCCAACCTGGCTAATGCAGCGTTCTCAAAGTCGAACTTGGAGAATGCGAACCTGGAGAATGTAAACGGCTCGAGCGCATATTTCGAGGAAACGAACCTGGTCAACGCTTCGTTTAGGGGCTCGGACCTGCGCGGCTCGACGTTCAAGGACGCGACGTTTGATAAGACCGACTTCCGCGACGCAGACCTGCGCGACGCGTATCTTGAGACGCCGTACATCGGCACGGTCGATTTTCGTGGCGCGAATATTCACAAGTGGCCGCAGGTTTACGCTGAGGCGATCTTGACGGGCGAGCAAAAGCGCAACCCGGGGCCCAAGGCGCATCACAAGACCGGCATCAAGATGATGAAGGACGCCCGCAAGTGCTGGGATCGGTACTGTAAGCATCAAGACATCGTGGATGCCCTGGACTGCTTTGAGATGCTCTCAGTCGCGTACCAGGAGCTTTCGTACGCCAAAGACAAAGATAATATCAAGGAGGTCAAGCAGGGCCTTCGAGAGGTAAAGGCTGAGCTTGAGAGCTGTCTTAAGGCGCACAAGAAAAACCTCGAGGAATCCGACATGAGCGCCTCCGAGGCATCGCAGGTGGAGAAATCGCTTGATCGGAATCCTCTCAAGCGCGGGCAGAAAAACCCGATCTCGGCGTCGGAGATCAAGAAGATTCGGCGTTCGAAGCTGCGCAAGGCCATGAAGGAGCACGGCGTCAGCGATAAGCACCTGAGCAAGATCAAGAAGGCCTCCTCGCGTTCGAAGGTCCGCAGGGCGACCAAGTCGCGCGCGGCGGGCTCGAAGATGGTCAGCAAGATCAAGAAGGCGTCCACGCGTTCGAAGATCCGCAGGGCCACGAAGAACCCCATCGACTTCATCGATCGCACG
>Ga0209986_10002875_pt1 | contig 15394 bp, 16 predicted proteins | sample BlataG_FD_183168 | JGI IMG/M metagenome (GOLD analysis project Ga0209986, IMG submission 183168) | Deep subsurface microbial communities from Black Sea to uncover new lineages of life (NeLLi) - Black_00105 metaG (SPAdes) (version 2) | ecosystem: Environmental > Aquatic > Marine > Oceanic >...
TGTGTGGGGAGAAGCTAATTGACGATATCTTGCGGGTAGGTAGAAAGGCTATAAAAAGAGTAAGTAAAAATCGAGGATTATGCACGGCAAGGGGAGCGAATAAGTAAGTCTTGACTGCCGCGGAACCGGTTGTGCTTTCAATAAGCTCTTAGCTAACCTGCCACAGTTCTATGAGAACGTCTAACTCCTCCTTTATATGCTCTAAATTAGTATTTACCTGACTGATAGTTTCATCATCTATTTCACCGGTATCTAAAACCTGATAGATATCCCGATATTTCTTAAATATTTTTTCACATCCTTTTCCAAATTGTACATACCTTTCTGCACCTCCACCACCAACTTCCTCAAGATAAGTAGCACTTTTCTCATTTGCATAGCCAAGCCAGCCAAAAGTTAGAATTTGTGGGATCACATAACCATTATTTGTATTCTTGATAGATGTTTCATTCTCTTTTTCCCAGCCATTCCATGCTTCAGTTATATTATCTCTGTACGCACGTAAGCCGTCGATTCCAAGCTTTACTTCCATACCACTCAAAAGGTCCAAAGAATATGCAGATGAATTACCTCTAATACGCTGTTTATTTCTCTCATGAGCGAGTTCAAGCCGCTCCTCTAAGCTTATAGGTTCACCGACCTTTTGATATGTCCAGACCAACCCCTTTTTATACAGGGTTCTGTTGACTGCATTTTTGAAATCTGAAATTGAAACTGAAACATAGGATGCATTTTCTACTTCAGGAAAAAGGGTAGATACTGGGTCATTATAGTAAACTAACTCCTCATCTTCATCAAAGCCTACTATAACTATCATATGAACGCCTGCTTCCTCACCAGTAATATTAAGCACTTCTTTGTAATAGGGTAAGGAATGAGGGTCAACGTTGGTAATGACTGGCATATCTTGGGCGATATATTCCTTAACCACATCCCAATATGAATTCCATTCTGTCTCATTCAAGGAAGTATAGGGTTCTCCCACATCAGGAACCCAGAAAGTAACTTTAAATCCATAGAGGTCGCTCAGAAAATTGTAATCTTCAGTGCTGCTAACTTCGGTTGGAAGGTAATAATCAGTCAAATAGCCAAATGACGAGCTCCAACCCATATAGTAAATTTGCTCAGGAATGGTGATATTTATTCCAAAATACTCAAAAACCATCTGAGAAGAGTACATTCCACACCCTACTGGTACTGAGGGATCGTGCCCGACAAATGGCACTCCCTCGATGATGTGTTTATCTAAATCGCTTTGATCATGCACAGAGGTGGTTGAAGTTTGGTATAAAAATATCGCTATACCAGACATCACAACGAGAGCAATCACCACAACTGCCAAAATCGATCTTTTCACTTCTCTATCACCTTCTCCTCCACCGCAATTCCAAAATGCCTTGCCGTCTCCGTAACGTGAACCAGAACCTCATCCCCTTCCTTCAAATCAACAACTGAAATCGGTTTCTTTTTATCCTTACCCACCAATTTTATCGTTTCTGCATTCTGAAGAATAATACTGCACTCCCTCTTCTCCCCACCACCTGTTTCCACTTCCGCTTCTACGAGCATAAGTGGTCGCTTCTCTATCTTCACCCTGCCAAGCACTCCTTTTCTTGCACTCCCTTCTGCATTTACAATCAACACGTCATCTCCGGACTTCAATTCCGACAAATATCTCGTCTTCTCCCCCACCAGCACATAGGCATACACGCCACCCGCATTCACCCTGAAAGGTCTCGCTGCAACGTAAGGGCTCTCTTCAGATTCAGAATGCACTAAAAACAACGCAAAAGACTGCGAACCCACCAGCATACCCTCTCCTAAAGTCATCAATGAGCAGGTGTCCACGCATACCCTCTCGCCCATTTCGAGTTCCTTCACCTTTGTTACCTTCGCCGTAGACAGGGGAATTTTACCCATTTCGCTCTCTGCCCTTATCCCTACTGCTCTTTTTATCTCGGACACATCATCAGTATCAAGGAGAACACCGTCAGCACCATATTCGAGCGTTTCAAATGCCGTTCTTGCCTCTTCTGCACTCTGCACTCCTGCTATCACCTTTGCTTCCTTCTTTTGCAGTTCCGCAATTATATTCTCCAGCGGTATTATCTTCCAATCCTTTCCTATTACAATTACGTAATTACAGTAATCTGCAATATCCACCACAAATCGCTCATACTCCTTTCCTCTTATCTCCACGTACGCAGCATTGATTTTACTGCCAAAAGTCCTTTTCAACGCGCCTAAAACACCCGATTCGTTTATTTCCGCTGGAATTGGCTTTGTTCCATCTCCTTCGCTTTCTTTTCCATAAACAACCACATCCGCTTCTCCCCCTTCCTCAAAAGACTCTTCTTCTGATGCAAACGCAGCTATTTTTATGCGACCTAACTCCTTTACCTTTCCTACGTCCTTTTCTTCCACGAGCACACCGTCCACTCCGGATTCCAAACCAGCGGTAATCCGTGACTTCTTTTTTTCCCACGTGCCCACTTCATCATCAGCTTTTATCCATATCTCCTTCTGCTTTTCTTTCATTTCGGAAAAAACCTCTTTTCCTATTCCCTTTTACCTACATCCCCAGCTTTCAACATCTTCATCGCCTCTTCCGCCGAAATGCCCTCGTGCACTATCTTGCTTATCGTTATGGTCATACCTGCTGGATTCTCATGCTGAAACACGTTTCTGCCTATTGACACACCCGCGGCACCAGCCGAAACTGCATCTTCTACCATCTTTAGCACTTCTGCATCGGTATTCGCCTTTGGACCACCTGCTATTATCACAGGCACCGGACAACCCTGTACAACTTCCTTGAATGTTTCCGGGTCACCAGTATAATTTGTTTTTACGACATCAGCCCCAAGCTCCGCACCTATACGAGCCACGTGCTTTACCATCTCTACGTCATGTTCACTCTTCACTTTTTCACCACGGGGATACATCATCGCGAGAAAAGGAATACCCCACTCCTCGCACACCATTGTCGTCTCCCCCAACTCTGCAAGCATATCCGCCTCGTGCTCCGCACCCACATTTACGTGTATTGACACCGCATCTGCTCCTAACCGCACTGCTTCCTCCACCGTTGCCACTGTGACTTTGTTTAACGGGTCAGGTCCTAACGAAGTGCTTGCAGATAAGTGAATTATTAGCCCTATATCCTTGCCATAACCTCGATGCCCCGCTATTACAATGCCCTTATGCACGAGTACCGCATTTGCTCCTCCTTCTGCTACCGCATTTACCGCACTCTGCATGTCCATCAACCCGCGTATGGGACCTGAAGTCACGCCATGGTCCATAGGGACAATAACACTCCTCCCGCTCTTCCGGTCCACTATCCTTTCCATCCTAATCCTCTTCCCTATGCTCATCTGCTCCATTCTATCCCTTATGCTTGTCATTTTCTTCTCTCCCCTTTTGTATAAGATTTTAGCCTTTTTTATTGTATCTAATATAGTAAGTTGATAGTATTAGATTAACCGCAGAGTTCACGGAGAACGCAGAGGGGGTAAATTTTAGATTAGGGATAGAAAACCAGATACCTAACACCTAATTCTCTCTGCGAACTCAGCGTTCTCTGCGGTAAATTTTGAAATGTGACATTGTCATTGCTCGTTTAATCTGCGTTAATCTGTGTCTATAATTATTTTTTTGATTTTTACTTTTTGCATTTTTTAGACCAATCTCAATGTCTCCAAATTCATCGGCGCTACCGTCTCTATATTGAATTTCTTGTGTATCGCGCTTGCTAATGCCATACATTTGTTTGCCTCGCCATGCATGCACATCACCTTTGACGGTAGTGGTCGTATCCCCTTTACGAACTCAAGCAATTGATTGCGGTCTGAATGTCCGGAAAAACCATCTATTGTCTCTGTTTCCATCTCTATCTTTATATTTCTTATTCTACCCTCATTTGGAAGCTGTATCTCATTCCAGCCCTTTTGTATCCTTCTTCCAAGTGACCCTTCTGCCTGGTATCCAACAAAGATAAGCTTGTTCTTTTTCTCTCCTGCAAGCCCTTTTAGGTATTCTAAAACCGGTCCACCATTTAACATGCCTGCGGTAGCAAGTACGATGAATGGCTCTTTCTCTTCTATTGCCGCCTTTCTTTTCTCTACATCGTCCACCTGCACAAAAACGTCTGATAAGAATGGATTTTCACCCTGAAATATGGAATTCTTCAGCTTCCTGTTGAGATACTCTGGATATGCAGTATGGACTGAAGTCGCCTCCCATATCATCCCGTCTAAATACACAGGCACTTCTAGCTGCATCCCTTCCAATGCTATCATTACCTCCTGCGACCTCCCAACCGCAAAAGCAGGTATTATTACTTTACCTCCCTTTTTTAGCGTTTTCTCTATCTCTTCCTTCAAATTCTTCTCCGCTTCTCGTCTTGACGGTTGCAAGTCATTCATTCCACCATATGTGGACTCTATGACCAACGCTTCAACCCTTGGGAAATCATTGAAAGCCGGCTCGAAAAGAAAAGTTCGCTCATACTTTATGTCACCGGTGAATGCGAAGTTATAAAGCCCTTTTCCTATATGGAAATACGCAATAGAAGAGCCCAAGATGTGCCCTGCATTGTAAAAAGTTAGCTTCACATCAGGCGATATGTCTGTTACGTCCCCATATTTCAGAGGGATGGTATGTCTTATCGCATCTCTTATTAAGGATGATTTATATGGTATCTTTTTTCCCTCTCTTGCTGATACCTCTATATAGTCAAGCAGAAGAAGAGCCATAAGGTCTCTCGTTGGGGGTGTTATGTATATGGGACCGTCATATCCATATTGGAACAAAAGAGGCACTAAGCCAGAATGGTCAAGATGTGCATGCGTTATCACCACCGCATCTATATTACTTATCGGTGACACTTCAGGAACGTATAGATAGGGCATCCCCTCCGAGCCCACGCTCACTCCACAATCTATTAAAACCTTCGTTTCCGGTGTAGAAAGCAAAAACGAATTTCTTCCTACTTCTCTGCAACCTCCTAATGCAGTTATGCGTAGCCATTCATCCTCTATTAACTTATCCCTGTATATCCTCCTCCCTACTTTTTTCACAAAGTTCTTCCTGAATTCGCTCTCCTCCCGTAAATACCTTCTTATGCTTTTTATTATTGCGGATTGTATCGGAGGTGCCCTGATAACGTCAGGTCGCCACCCTATCACCTTTGCGACTTCTCTAAGTGTTGCTCCATGCGTGCCAATTACCAATCCCGGCTTTTCTGCTTCTATTATCACCTCTGCCTTGTCCATATCATAATAAATGTCTTTTATCCCCCCTTCCTCCGGTATAATGTCATGAATTACCTTAGACGCCTTTTCCTGCTCCATCAGTATATTACTACTTGGTCTAACCGAAATCCTCTTCTTCAACTCTTTCGCTAATGTTCTAACTATGGCACCATCGTCAGCGAATTTCTGCGTGTCCTCCGTGTATATCACAAGCTCGGGTCCTTCAAATTCCACCCCGGTAATGTCTACGGTAGCCGGTAATAATTCCTTTACTCGCCGCTTTAATTCCAAGAGCGTTTCTTCTGCTGGCATTGTCTGTCCCTTTCTCAACCTTCTATTAATCAATCCAATTTTTAGCTTAGGCTGGTGTTCTACCTCTTGCTACTATTCCTCCCCTTATTTCTATTCTCTGTCTTCAACATTAACATCAACATTAACATCAACATCAACGCTAACAAAAAGAGCAAAAACAAAATTTCAATTAAAAGAAGCTCTTATTTCTCTTATCTTTTCTTCACCTATTTCTTCATACTCCCCTTCTGTTATCCTCACCACTTCCATCTCCTCTCCCGAGGCACTGTCTCTTTTCATTGCGGAATGTAGTGCCTGTATTGCAAGTGCTACCCCTTCTTCCACCGATATGTCCTTTGAATACCTGTCCTCGAGCACACCGTATGCAATAGGGGAACCTGAGCCGGTAGCGGCAATCTCTCTCTCATCGGTATTACCTCCAAAAGGGTCTATTGAAAATATGTGTGCCCCGTTCCTATCTATACCACCTACCAGGAGTTGCACAAGATACGGAAAGAATCTCTGACCGCTCAGCACATTTGATAACAGCGTTGTCATCGCTTTTACCGTCATCGGCTCTTGCCTTCTTATCTTATATAGCCTCGCCTCCACTGATATTAACCGAACCAATGTCTGTGCATCCCCTACTATTCCTGCTGTGGTCAGACCCATTCGGTCATCCACCTGGTATATCTTCTTCGCTGCTTTAGAAGCGATAAAAGAACCCATTGTCGCGCGCTTCTCACTCGCTAATATCACACTGTCTTCGCATATCAAACCAACCGTGGTCGTTCCCTTCTTTAACTGGTCCATTATTTCCATTGTCTATATTCCCCCATGCGTTGTTGTCAGCTTCACGTGTTTTACACCCCTCAAGCTCATTATACTCTCCGCTAACTCCTTTATCTTCTTCCCCTCGCCTTTCATCACCACTACCTCAAAGCAATTCTCCTCATCGAGATGAATGTGCGTTGACGTCCTTATCATATCCAAAAAGTGATGCTGCACTTCTGTTAGCTCGTCACCTAATCCCCTTTGGCTGTGGTCATAGAGGTAGGTTACAGTTCCTATCTCCTCCCCTGTTTCGCGCTCCATCCACTCGTATTCCACTATGTATGCTCTAATCGCATCTCTTATCCCTTCCGATCTCGATGAATACCCCCTCCCTCTTATTATTCCGTCAAACTTATTCAACAGATTTGAGGGCAAGGATACTCCAATTCGAGTCAATCCGCGCTCTTCTTCCATTTTTATCCCTCCATCAATTACAATGTATGTTTTATTATCTCCTCAACTTTACAAAAAGCATTTGGGTTATGCTTCTTTATACGAATGACCTCCGAGTTGAAGCCTCTCTTCCTGAGCTCTTGCTCCAACTTCCTCTCATCGAAATCCTGATCGTATCCTATTGCTATTATATCAGGTTTTATACTATATAAAGGTTCATACATATCCTTTTCGCTACCCAATATCGCTTTGTCCACTACTTTCAAAGCAGAGACCATCTTCAATCTCTGCTCTTCCGGTATAATCGGCGTTCTTTTTCTCCTTTTCACGTTTATATCTCTCGCAACAATGACAAAAAGTTCATCACCCAGCTTCTTCGCTTCTTCCAGATAGAGCAAATGCCCCGGATGGAGTATTTCAAATGTTCCAGTTGCTAAAACCCTTACCATGGATATTCCTCTCCTACCTCTACTCCCCTAAATCCTCCTTCACTATCTCTAACTCTCTCTCTTCTCCTTTTGAATTATAACATCTCCAACTATCCCTCGAATAAGGATAAAAAGTGATGATGTGACATTTCCCCGTCTTCGAAAACATCAACAAATCCTGTTCTGATGGTCTCATAGCTGCGGGATGTGGATGACTATGAACAGACCCGACATAGGCAAGACCCATTGGCATCATATCCAATCGTATAATCGCATTTTCATTGGATGTGAGGGTGCCAGGGAGGAAAAGAACATCGGTTATGACATCCGCATCGGCAGACAGCATGCCAATGAATTCCCTCGGGTGATTAGATTTGCTCACTTCCAGGATGAAATTCAACGTATCCCCTGTTATTCCCACAATTTTTCTTCTCTTAATCATCTAAACCCTTTTTTCTTTGATAAAACTTTCTTTCTAAGAAAGTTTTAAAACAAAACTCCCTTCTGTCCTCGCCTCCTCTTCGGGCGGCAAAGTTCCAAATTTCGCTCTCAATATCAAATCCGCCACTTCATAATTTAACACCTTTGCTATTCCTACTATGGACGTTGTAGGTCTGGGATTCACGTCCACAACATATGCCGTGCCATCGTCTCCTAATACGAAATCTATCCCCACGTATCCTTTGCAGTGAAGCATGGTTACGATCTTCTTACTCATGCTCATTATCTCGTTCTCAACATCCTGTCCTACACAATAAGGAACTAATCCTCCTTCATATCTTAACCGTTTTCCCCGCATTCTAACAAATTGCTTGTTTATCGTCAACGGTAACACAGAAGAACTCCCAACTACTACGCTACTGCTTATAGCCTCCCCTTTTATAAATTCCGTTACCATATAATCATGGTTATCCTCAGAGTAAGAAAAAACACCCTCGTGATTTTCTTTTCCATTCAGTATAAAAACGTTTTCTGATGCGCATCCATATCTCGGCTTCTTCACATAGATACTTTTTTGCGTCGCACTCTTTCTCATCTCATCTTCGGGCACAATTCTCGGTACGGGTATTTCTTTATCAGCCAAAATTTTTGTTGTCCGCATCTTATCAGCACATATTTTTACGCACTCAGAAGGGCAGCCCAAATTAACGGTATTCGATTCGATGCACTCAGTAAGTCTGCATAGCTTCTCATCAGGTGCAATAACGATGCCAGCGTCGCTTTTCTTTGAAAGCTCATCCACTGCTGTTTCGAAATCATCTTCTGCCACCGGATAGACAACTTCATTCCCTGTTCTCTCAAAGCTCCTTTTTAGCGTCGCCAGTATCGCTTTTCCCTCTCTTGATATGGACGCACTCTTCTCTCCCCCTCCTACGGCATACTCTGCTACCAGTATCTTCATTTCATTTTCATTTTTTCGCCAGTGCAAGTGTTTTCCCGTGCTCAAGGAGTTTTGCTAACGCAAGGAGTAGATTCACGAAATAGTCATTCTGCAAGGATTTGTCCAAATATTCCTCCCAGCTCTTTCTGGTGGCTATAAATCTTTCCTCCGTAGCTTTTGATATTTTCCCGATGCTGAAAGAATAAGCAACTTCTTCTGCCACGCCCACGATTTTTTTCCTTTTTTCCTTTTTTCTCTCTTCGTCCTTTGTTCCTCTTCGTAAACCTGTAATTGGATAGCCCATTGTGCTTATCGCTCTCGTCACCGTTGATATTTTTATTGGCTCCGCCCTTACCCTGTTCTCTGCTTCCATAATGTCTTCCACAGTTATCGTTCCTCTTTCTATCCCGTCTCGGTATCTCTGCAGCCAACCTGGTCCTTTCCCGGGCGCCTCCTCCCTTTCAACGAGCTCCTTCTCTTTCACTTCTGCTTCTATCTTTTTTCCTTTTCGCAACTCAGTAACTGGATAGCCCATTATGTTTATTGCCCTTAACACTGTTGTTATCTTAATTGGCACTTCTCTTATCCTGTTCTCTGCTTCCATGATGTCTTCCACAGTTATCGTTCCTCTTTCTATCCCGTCTCGGTATCTCTGCAGCCAACCTGGTCCTTTCCCGGGCGCCTCCTTCCTTTCAACGAGCTCCATCTCTTTCACTTCTGCTTCTATCTTTTTTCCTTTTCGCAACTCAGTAACTGGATAGCCCATTATGTTTATTGCCCTTAACACTGTTGTTATCTTAATCGGCACTTCTCTTATCCTGTTCTCTGCTTCTAAGATATCTTTTATCTGTATCGTCTCTTTCTCTATTCTATTCCGGTATTTCTGCAACCAACTTGGGCCTTGATTCTTTATTGTCTCTTTGATATTGTCTCCCTTTTTTTCATCCTCTGCTCCTTCTCCTCCTCCTTCTTCCTTTTTTTCTCTTCGTAATCCTGTGATTGGATAGCCCATTGCATTTATCGCTCTTGTCACCGACGATATCTTTATCGGCGTCTCTCTTATCTTGTTCTCTGCTTCCAAGATGTCCTCTGCCGTTATTGCTCCTTTTTCTATCCTCTCCCTGTATTCCAGTATCCAACTTGGTGCTCTCTCTATCCTCCCCATCTCGTAACCCTTATTCCTTTACCATAATATATTTACATTTATGTATCGAAAAGAAACTAAATAAATCAAAAAGAAATAAAAAGGTGGTGATTTCAAATTCCCTGCGGAAAAAAGAGAAAGCTGGCAAAGATGCGGAAGCACAAGTTGAAGAAGAGAAGAAAGAAGATGAGGTATAAGAAGTAAGCCGTAAGCTTTTGGTAAGCATTTTATCCTTCTTTTTGTCACACCTATACTCGTTGCATATATACTGTTTCCTCATAGAAGTCGCCTAAGTTATTAAAAAGGATTATAAATAAAAAAGGAAATCAACTTTAAAAGAATAAGAAGAAAAAGTGAGGGAGTGAAATAGAATATGAAGGAGCTAACGGAAGTAAGGACATTAAAGGAAGGGAGATACGTTGTTATGGATGAGGAGCCCTGCGTGATAATGAGTATAACAACTTCAAAGCCGGGAAAACATGGAGCGGCAAAAGCGAGGATAGAAGGGATGGGTGTATTTGATTCGCAAAAAAGAACGGCAATTCAGCCTGTTACTGCGAAGTTATACGTGCCCGTGATAGAGCGAAAGAGTGGCCAAGTGCTTTCTGTTTCGAGTGACGCAGCGCAGGTTATGGACCTGGGGAACTATTCAACGATTGAAATAGAAATACCGGTGGAGTTGAAGGGGAAGGGGAAAATTGAGCCGGGTAAGGAGATACCCTTTTTACATTATGAGGGGAAATACAAGATTGATATAAAATGAGAAGGTATGGTGTGGTATGGCGCGGAAATAAAAAGAAAAGGAGGGGGATAAAATGGCTGAAAAGAAGTTGATAGGGAGAATTACACATTATTTCCCGAAGATATGCGTTGCAGTGGTAGAGCTGAGTGATGATGTGAAGGTGGGAGATGAAATAAGGATAGAAGGAGCAACATCGTCGTTCGAACAGGTTATAGAATCAATGGAGATAGAGAATGAAAAAGTTGAACTTGCTACGGTGGGGCAGTCAATAGGGCTGAAAGTGAAGGATAGGGTACGACTGCATGATAGCGTGTACAAAATAATGGAAACAGAATAAAGTAGAATAAAGAAATATGAAGCGAACTAAGGAGAAACGAAGCGAGCAAATGAGAGTAGGTGATATTATGGTGAACGATGTCGTATACGTGACAGTACCGGGGACGCGAGAGGAGATAATGGAACTATGCAAAGAAAAATACATCTCAGGAGTTCCAGTTGTTAAAGAAGGAAAAGTAGTGGGCGTAGTTACGAGACAAGATTTGCTAAGAAATCCCAATGAGGCACAAATAGCGTTGTTGATGACCAGAGACCCCATCATGATCTCTCCTGAAGCTACCGTTGCAGAGGCAGCGAGGATTATTCTCTCACATAGAATTCGCCGTTTGCCCGTGGTGAAGGAAGAGAAGCTTGTTGGAATAATAACAGTCGCGGATATCGTCAGGGAAATAGCGGGGATGGGCTATAAAGAGTCCATAGGTGATTACATGGGGGAGAAGATTATAGCAATATGGGATGAGATGCCTTTATCAGTTGCAGGGCGAATAATGGAGCTTGGAAGGGTAAAAGCAGCACCAATTCTGAATTTGGAACTTGAACTGGTAGGACTGATAACAGACCGGGATTTGATAAATGCCGCGGTGATAGAGGATGAAACAGAACGTTCAGACCTATCTTTGGGCTCTGATGAAGACGACTGGACATGGGAGGGAATGAGAGATACGATGAAACTGTACTATGGTGTCTCGAAGATGAAATTGCCGGATAAGCATGTGAGGGAGGTAATGGTAAAGGATGTGGTTACAGCGACTCGTAATTGTGAGGTGAGTGAATGTGCGGAGAAGATGGGCAAAAACAAGTTCGATCAGCTTCCTGTTATCTCCACAAGAGGTAAATTGACTGGCATACTCATGGATAGGGATCTCCTGAAGGTTTTGGTGTAGGTGGATAAAAATGACCTTTTTAGGGGCGATTTTTAAACAGCGAAGAGCGCGGTCTGACATGAATGAGGATGAGAAATTTTATGTGATGGCTTGCTCAGACCTACTGGAGGAAATAACATCGGTTATAGATGGCGTAGAGGTCATGCATGACTTCTTCTGGGAGAAAATCGCCGAAAGTAAATATGAAAAAGAGATGAGAAAGTGTGGAGATGCTGCGAAGAATACACTCAGTGAGGCTGAGTATATCAAAGCGCCGGAGCGGTTTAAAGCGATGCATGAGCATCTTGTGAATGGGGTTAGATATTTTGATGATTCTTACACAGAATCCCTGGTTTATTTAACAGACAGGCAAAGGAAGCATACAGCGAAAGCGATAGAATTAGCGCTGTTAGGAAGTGCAGAACTTAGAGATGGAAACAAGCAGTGGGAGAAGCTAAAGAAGGAGACGATGATAGAGTAAGCAGCTAATGCAAAGAGAAAAATGGCGAGTGTAAGTAAAGGTAAAGAAACGAGAAGAGATAAAATAGCAGAACTTGCTCGTAGGAGAGGATTCTTGTGGTCTGCTTTTGAGATATATGGGGGCGCGGCAGGTTTTTATGACTACGGTCCTTTAGGTGCGTTGCTGAAGAGGAAGGTGGAGGAGGTATGGAGGGATTTCTATTCGCGAGAGGGTTTTTATGAGGTAGAAACGACGAATATAGGGCCGATGAGGGTATTTGAAGCATCAGGGCACTTAGAAAGTTTTACAGACAGAGCAGTGGTGTGCAAGCACTGCAAGAGCTTTTTTCGTGTGGATGAAGGTGTAGATGTAAGTGAGCCCTGCCCGGAATGTGGTGGAGAGCTTGAGGAAGCAGGTGAGTTTAACCTGATGTTCCGGACGAGAATAGGTGTGCCTAAAGGGGAAATAGAAGGGAAAGCGCAAAAGAAAAGCGAAGGTTATCTGCGACCTGAGACGGCGCAGGGCATATTTCTCAATTTTCAACGATTGCTGAGGTTCAATCGAGATAAATTGCCTTTTGGCATAATACAGGTAGGGAAAGCATACCGGAACGAGATTTCACCAAGGAAGAGCCTTATTCGGCTGCGTGAGTTCACAATGGCGGAGGCAGAGGTTTTTGTAGACCCAAGGGAGAAAAACAATCATCCGAGGTTTGAGGAGGTAAAGGATAAGAAACTAAGGTTAGTTCCAAGTGATGGTGAAGAAGAGGGAAAGAGCGTAGGGGATGCAGTTAGAAATGGAATAATTGCAAATGAGTATTTAGGGTATCACATAGCGAAGGTGGAGGAGTTTCTGGAGGGGATAGGCATTCCTGAGGATAGACTGAGATTCAGGCAGCATCACCAGGAGGAGATGGCACATTATGCAAGAGATTGCTGGGATGCGGAGTTCTTTAGCGATAGATATGGGTGGATGGAGATTGTAGGTGTGGCGGATAGAGGAGATTATGACCTTTCAACGCATGCATCGCACTCGAATACGGATATGAGTGTGCATCTTCAACCTCAAGTTCAAGGTGAAGCAGATAAAGATAAGGTAAAGGTAAAGACAAAGGTAATACCGCATGTCATTGAACCCTCTTATGGAATAGACCGGATAATTTACGCGTTATTGGAGAGTTCTTTTTACGAAGAGCAAGTAGGGAAAGAAAAAAGAAATGTGCTGGGGTTTAAAAAGGAGATAGCACCGATAAGGGCGGCTGTGTTTCCTTTGCTTAACCGGGATGAGTTGAAGAAAAGGGCAAGGCAGATGTTTCAGAAGTTAAGGGATGAGGGCATATTCGTTGAATATGATGATTCCGGCAGTATTGGCAGGAGGTATCGGCGTCAGGATGAGATAGGCACGCCTTATTGTGTCACCATAGATTACGAAACGCTGGAAAACGATACAGTGACGATAAGGGAAAGAGATACGATGAAACAGGTTCGTGTACCAGTAGCGGAAGTAAAAGGTGTGTTGTCCTTTTTTTAATCAAATCTGATATACGATAATATACTATGGAGCGCAAAACAATCATTGAAAAGTCGAAAGAGCATTTCGGGAAAATCGTAGAGGAGCAACTAAACCGTGTTGAAACTCTGAAAAAAGCTGAGGACTGGACAGACTATGATGCGATAAAACCTATTTTAATAGGCATCATTGGCGGAGACGGTGTTGGACCTTATATTACAAAAGAAGCGAAGCGGATATTGGAGTTTATATTAAAAGACCAGGTAAATAGCGGTAAGGTTCAGTTTAAAGAGATTGAAGGTTTGACCATCGAACATCGTGCAGAGGTCATGCAGACAATACCGGCAGAGGTGCTGGATGAAATCAAGAAATGTCATGTGATTTTAAAAGGACCTATGACAACACCCAAAAAGGGCGACCCGTGGCCAAACCTTGAGAGTGCAAACGTCGCATTAAGGCGAGAACTGGACCTCTTTGCCAATGTGCGCCCGGTAAAGGTGCCTGAACAAGGAATAGATTGGATTTTTTTTAGAGAGAATACTGAAGGTGCATACATCCTAGGAAGCAAAGGTATAAATGTCACCGACGATCTCGCTGTGGACTTTAAAATCATCACAACCCAGGGTGCAGAGAGAATAATCCTGCTGGCTTTTGATTATGCCCGGCAAAACAACATCAATAAAGTAACCGTTGTGACAAAAGCAAATATCATAAAAACGACTGACGGAAAGTTCCTCAGCATGGCAGAACAGATTGCCCTGGACTATCCCGAAGTCGAATGGGACCACTGGTTCGTGGATATCTTCAGTGCGAAACTCGCGGACCCGAAACGTAGGAAAGAGTTCAGGGTCGTTGTGCTCCCTAACCTGTATGGGGACATTATTACAGACGAAGCTGCGGAATTTCAGGGTGGCGTGGGCACTGCTGGCAGCGCCAATATCGGTAAGAGATATGCAATGTTCGAGGCTATTCATGGTTCCGCACCGAGGATGGTAAAGGAAGGAAGAGCGAAGTATGCCAATCCTGCGAGCATAATGCGTGCTGTGGTAATGCTTCTTTGTCACATAGGGTTCGTGGGCAAGGCAAGGAAATTAGCGATGGCACTCGACATCTGTGCTCGGGATGAGAAAAAACACGTCATAACCGGTCGTTCAGATGGTGCGACATGCTCGGAGTTTGCCAATTACGTGATGGAAACAATTCAGAATCCTGAGCTGGAACAGAAGTGGAAAAGGTACAAGAAAAAATAAATTATTGACACAGATTAACGCAGATTAACACAGATGATAAAAATCAACAATGTCAAACTCAAATATGTCCGCGTAAATCAGTGTAAATCTGTGTCTTAAATAGAAGGAAGTTAGACTTTATATACAATGAAAAGTGCAAAAATCAAAATAAGCCTTTCTTTAATTTAATGAGAACGAAATGCCTTTAATCGATATTTTCAGTAGGAGGTGAAATAAATGGCGATGGAGGATATTTCTGTTTTAAAATCGAAAATATTTTCTTCAGTTCTTCCTTTTTTTCTTCAATATCTTCAACGCAGTCTATTTCCAATCTTCGAGATATTTACTAATAGGATATGAAAAACCGCAGATGTTGCAATGGAACCGATTTTCTGGCAGTTCCGCTTTGCATAGCGGGCATACATTTTTCTCTTTTGCTTTTATTATGGGCGACGTTGCCCTTGGAACTTCACCCACAACCTCTTTGTATACCTCGTAAAAGAAAAGATGCTCTTTGTTCATGAATTTC
>Ga0209986_10002876_pt1 | contig 15394 bp, 18 predicted proteins | sample BlataG_FD_183168 | JGI IMG/M metagenome (GOLD analysis project Ga0209986, IMG submission 183168) | Deep subsurface microbial communities from Black Sea to uncover new lineages of life (NeLLi) - Black_00105 metaG (SPAdes) (version 2) | ecosystem: Environmental > Aquatic > Marine > Oceanic >...
CCGGTGCTCAGCTTCTCCCAGTCCTTCAGCAGGTAGAAGAGAAATAAGGGTAAGCAGGCAAAACCGAATATCAAAGCACCACTGGCTGGTGTAAAGGCAACGCCTCTTACCAAGGCATCTCGCATGAGTTTGCTTAGCGCTCCCCCTACATCCTGAAGAAGACTATCCACTTGCTCCTTCAATTGCAGAGGCAGCCATTGTCGGAGACCTTCGGCCCATTGCTCCAACGTAGTTAGAGCACTGGAGATGTACTCCGGGGCATTCTTGACAAGAGTTGAAACAGAATCCGCAACCGCCGCGATGACATAGAAAGACACCAAGAGAACAAGCCCCACGATGATTACGGCAACCACCACTATCAGGGAGACCCGTTTGCCCTCCGCCCACCTGCCCCGAGCAGGCAGTTTTCTCTCAATCCAAGAAATAACCGGCAGGAAGAGATAGGCAAGCACTAGACCGCAAATAAAGGGAAACACAGCGCTTCTCAAGGCATAGAGAAGCCCAAATACCATGACTAAGCCAATTAAGAAGAATATTAGAGTCCTGTTCCTTTTGAATACATTCCCTTCTGCGGTCAAAGGTGCTCTCCTTTGCCCTTAACGGTTCGTGGGGAACAGTAACTGTGCCCTGCGGAGACTGCAAATCGCCATTGCCTGCCCGTTCACTGTCCGGTCAACAGGAAACACCACCACAAACCCTCCCGAGCCAAACCCTGCTACGTGGCCAGCCTTTCCCTCTCGACACCACCAACTCAAGCCATATAAGCAGCCGTCTTGCAGCTACTCAGGTGAGTCGAGAGTCGCCGGGCTCGCTACCTGCCGCCAAGGGCTATTTCGTTTGCTCTGTTGCTTCTTCTAGTTTCGTTTGCGCCTTTTTCACTGCCTCGGCGGCGGTTGCCCGCACCGTTCCAGCCACCTCGGTTGCCTTTTCCCTCGCTCTGTCTACCTTCTCCTTCAGCAGTTCCCTTGTTTCTTCACCCGGACGCGGTGCGTAGAGAAATCCGATAGCCAGACCGATAACTGCACCCACAACAAGTCCGATAGCAAACCCAGTCCCTCCATCTCTATCAGCCATCTGTGCCTCCTTCCTGTTTCTTGAAGAATTTGCTGACCATATCAACTCCCTGGCGTATGCCTTGAACCAGAGACACCACTTGAACCACAGGCTTGACCACCTCCTCTGCCACATATGAGGACATCTCCCTTATCGTGGCTGTAGTACCTTCTATGGAGTCCAGTATGGACCCTGCCTTGTCCGAGGCGGCTTCTATTGAATCCAGTACAGGCCTTAGCCTGCGATACAACAAGCATAATAGCACAGCGACACATATCACCACCCCCGTTGCCACCAACCCCCAAATACAGATAACCAGATCCCGTAACCATGCGATGTCCATCGGCAGCACCTCCATCTTAATATACTCTACCCTATTGTATCACCTATCACTACCGTGTAAACAGGACTCCACGTGGAATGATAAGCCAGTTCTTCACCAAAATACTGTTCAACTACGTACTAACAGCGGCCCCTCCCCGTCTGACCGTCGCCGGGAGTGTGACCTCTTCGTCTTGTAGCAAGGCGAGAGCCACACAAGACCGCCCACTTCACATAGAACGCAACGGCAGCCTGTGCTACAATGGGCAACAGAGGAGACGCACAGTCTGGAGGTGCATATTATGTCAAGCAAGATGTCTGAAGAGGAACTGTATCGCCTGGCAAGGAAGAGAGTCGAGGAAAAGAAAGGCTTCTATATCCATTTCGCTGTCTACTGCGCTGTGAACGCACTATTGGTGCTAATATGGTGGTTCACAGGAAGTCCAGGCAATAGGTTCCCATGGTTCGTCTTCCCCCTGGGCGGCTGGGGAATTGGCGTCTTGTTTCACTTTCTGGGAGTCTTCGTTTTCTCGCGCGGAACGGGTACCTGGGAGAGAAAAGCGATAGAAAAGGAAGTACAGAGACTGAAAAGAGACAGGGGCTGATAGGTCCTCTTGCCACCGGGGCAGCAGCACCCCCAAAGCTGCAGTTAATGCACGGGGCAGCTATTCCATCTCGTATAGAGCTCACCCCAACAGATGTTTGTTTCATCGGGAGGGTCTTGCTCCAGCCAGCAGCCACCACTTTGCTCAGGATATTACTGGCGTCGGGGAGGGGCCACCAATCCTACCACGAACCACCGCACACCGTATCCTCTCACGATTCTCGGTTGCGCCAGCAGCCAGCATAGGAGTTCCCGGGCCTCTACCGCGTAACAGTGCCTGCACGCAGACTACACGAATGAGCTGCCACCCGACCTATGTCCCAGCCACAGATGCCGGCTTCCGCTCACGAAGCCAGAGAGTTATCCCCATTAGCAGGAATGCCCATGCACCAACCATCATCCACCCTTGAAAGTCCGAAACAAACCTCCCATACTGCAGAAGATAGATATAGTTCAACACCGCATGCGCAAAAGAGGCCAGGAGGTAGCACTGCCATCCCCAACCTCGGGCCAGGCCATATCCGGCCAAGGCACAAGAAGCAGTATGAAAGGCCACGACAAAGAACCCTTCAGAGAATGGAGCTAGGCTCATGATTCCACCCGTTTGTACGGATTCCCAGGTCCAGCCCCCGGCGAAAATTGAGTTATTCAGCCACTGCGCCCAAAGCACACCGAATGCTGCCCCCGCTACCGCGCCGATAGCGAGTCCGAACTTCGGAGTCATGTTCCTGTCCTTGCACCACCAGTAGACAGCCACCGGTAGCAGCTTGGCTCCTTCCTTGACCAGTCCATTCACCAGTAAGGCGGGTACATTGATAAGCAGGTACCAGTATGAGAGAACCTCCCGGCTCCAGAAGTGAGTGTATGCTTGCCAGATCCATTTCTTGAGGGGAAATTCAGCAAAGGCCATAGCAATTGGCATAAGTACAGCGCTGCCAGCAAGAACAGCCCAGAGCCAGGGGGTCCTGAACATCGGTGCCCTGTACAAAGCGAGACAAATTGCGCCAGAGATCACTGCCAGGCTGATGCCCACGATACTGGGATTGGCAAAAACAGAACCAATGAAATCAATCATCTGCTGTATCATAGGATTCTACTATAGATGCCCGAGATATTAATAGGGCAAGATTATAATCGCCCGGCTTGCAGTGTTTCATCGCCACAGTCAAAAGGCGAGCCACATGTATGCACATTATCCAAAACCTCCGCCAAGTCTCTCGCGGCACAATATGACAAGAAACAGGTGAATGGCAAACCCACCGTCTATAGCTCTGCTATCTCAACGTGCATTTCCTCTAGATCAATCAGCGCGACTGTTCGGTGCCCGCTGAGGTAACCGCAGACCTCGCCTGGATTCACCAGAAGCGTTCTTCCTTCCACAACCTCAGCCTCATGCGTATGTCCCCGGACAACTACATCGTAGAGCCCAGACCGAACAACCGCGTCAACGATTTGCCCCTGCGTGCCATGAAGCAAGGCTATCTTCTTCCCACCGAGTTCCAGCGCGGCAAAATCCCCGAGAGGCACAACTCCAATTTCCCCGAATTTCGCCCTGGCAAACTCCCGGTCGCCTTCGTTGTTTCCCCAAACATAGTGAAGTTTCGCTTTCAGTCTGGAGAACTTCGGCACCACAAACGGTGAAACCAAGTCACCAGCATGCAAGACATCGGTAACACCGTGTTGATTGAAGAAGTCGATAGCTGTGTCAACTGCATCAAGTCTATCGTGCGTATCCGACATTGCCCCGATTCTCATCAGCTACCGTCACTTCTTGCAGCCTCACCTGGCTTTCATAGCCCACGATAAAAGGGCCCGTTCCCCCTTAGTGATTGCTCAACGTAGCGCAAGTGTCTGGGCTATTGTGCCTGATACATCATGGTGATGGCTGTTTGGGAATTCCTTATCATCGCACGAGGGCGACCAGTGTCCCGGCCCGAATGAGTGCTCCCACCCCCGGAACCACGGTGCCACCTGCAACTCGAAAAGATTCGAATCCCGGGGGCTGCATCGGCTCAAGTCTCGTCGTGTTATCTGTAACAGGCGGTGGTGGAAGAGCAGGAGGTGTTGCCTGAAAAAACGTATCGTAAAGGAAGTATCCCCCCAGCACGACAAACGCAATAATGACCAAGCCAAGGCAACCCGTAAGCCATGGGTCTGACTTCTTCTTTGGTTTTGCCCCCCCTTCTTCTTCAGCCTCCTCCTGTTCTTGATATCTTCCCATCTCCCTGGGGAAAGCCTTCACCTTCCGGGGTGTTGGCCAATTGAGCGCTCCACGGCAGTTCGGGCAGTTTATCAGTGTTGGGTCGACAATGAAACCACAGTAAGGACAATTATATTGGAACTTCTGACCGCAAGTCTGGCAGGCCTGCTGACCTACGACATTCTGCGCGCCGCAGTTGGGGCAGAGGAAAACTTGTTGCGTATCGTCGCTAGCCATTCGCTATACCAGGCAGCTACCAAGTGAAGCTCTGCAGGTCTTCGAGCTTCTACTGAAAAGGCCGCTCCATTTTAACCCGCCCGACGCTATAGTTCAAGCAATACTCAATACCGTTGACGCCCATGATCTGGTTCGGTTAGGCCAGCCTACTGCTTTACACAACCTAAGTCATGCAGTATACTCTAGGCCCATAGCGCATACCAGACTGAACTGCCAAATCAGGTTACTTCATGACAATCAAAGTTGTTACCGACAGTTGTTCGGACATTACACAGCAGGAAGCCAGACGCTTGGGCATCATCGTGGTACCGGCGTATGTTCATTTCGGTGAAGAGGTCTATCGCGATGGAGTCGACATAGATAGCGACGAGTTCTATCATAAGATGGTGACCAGCCCGGTTCACCCTTCCACAGCAGCACCATCACCAGGAGATTTCACCAAGGCCTATCAACAGGCAGCTCAGGAAGCCAACGAGATTGTCTCTATTCATGTCACGAAGAAGCATAGCGCTGTGTACGAGGCAGCACTCGTCGCCCAGGAGCTCGCACAAAACGAAGGATGTCGAATCGAAGTCATCGACTCTCGAGGTGTGACGATGTGGCAAGGTCTCGTTGCTATAGCGGCAGCCAAAGCCGCCGAAGCTGGATGCAGCCTACAGCAGGTGGTAACCGAAGTCCATGAGACTATTGGGCAACTGCGTGCTCTGGCACTTCTGGACACTCTGAAGTACGCGGTCAAGGGCGGGCGTCTCAGCAGCACTCTTCTTTCAATAGAATCGCGCGTCAACGTGAAGCCGCTAATTCATTTGCGCAATGGCGAGGTCCGCCCCGCCGGGCTGGCACGTACCCGGAGTAAAGGGATAGGCCGACTCCGCCAATTCGCCAGGTCAGCAGTCGACATCAAAGACCTGGCTATAGCCCACAGCACCACCCCCCACGATGCTCAGGCACTGGCTGACTACGTGAGTTCGCTTTTTCCCAATATGGCACCGCGGATAGCAAGGTTGGGCCCAGCGCTGGGTGTCCACGCCGGTCCGGGGGCTCTAGTGATAGTCTTCAGGGAAGGGAGATAGACCCCACTCGGCGGTTGCAGCAGGTCTGATAAGGCGGTCAACTTCAGTGCCTTTTTCTCAGTAGCTCTTCTATCCCTTGAAGCAGCTTCTCGCTTTCATCGGCGCTAAGGCTGAGATTGCTTTCGAGCCTGTTCATATAGCTATCGATCTCCGGGAACCGCCCTCTATACTCGGCTATCTCTCGATTCTGTTGTGCCACCTCCTTATCGAGGTCTTGGAAATCGATGCCCAAGCGAAGATGCGCGTCAAGGAACCCTGCGGCTTTCCTCCAGGCTAAAGGATCGTTACCACCCGCCAGATAAAAAGGTACCGGCACCCACAGGTTTGCCCCGGGGATATTCCTCCTCTTGGCGACCCACAGGAGAAAAGAACTCAGGGTTGGTCTTTGACCCGGCGGGGTCTCAAAATCCCAGTCGGTGGTAACGCCATACTGCCTCAGTGCCTCTTTCAATTCTGGCGAACTGGCTACAGCCAGTAACAGCCGTGGTGTAGTATGCGCGCTCAGAGAGACCATGCCGCCGATTGTGTATAGCACTTGCACCCTGCAAAAACGTTCAGCCATGTCTATGACCGAGTTGAGGAACTGGTACCACTCGGCTCTCGGGGGGTTGCTTCTAAGAACCATCAGATTTCTCTCCCGTGACCAATAGAACTTGCTCTCTGGAAACTGCGCTACGTCCGCTTCTACGGAGACTCCATCCAGTGGAAAGAAGCCTACAGGGTCAATTTCAGCCATCTCCTGGCCTCCCAGTTTCCTGTTTAGATAGGCGACGACTTTCGGTCCGAGCTTGCCGGCATCTTCACTCCAAGCCACCACCAGAGATGAGCTGCGCAGCTCCCCTCTTGCCGGTGTTTTGATAAGCTCTGCTTCACTCAATTCTACTCTCCACCTGGTTCTTTCTTAAAAAGCTTATCAATGTCCTGCACGATCCTCCTCTTGTCCTCCTCAGTTATAGGCTCTTGCCCGACAGGTTCAGCACCGGCCACACGTTTCAACCTATCGAGCTGTTCCCGTATCTCCGAAGGCAGCTTCTCATACAGGCCCTCAAGCTCTCTCTCACTGCGTTCAACGAGTTCGCTGATTTCTTCCATCTTGACTTCAATCCCCAAAGCAGTACCCAACACCTCCAGAACCGACCTTGACCCCTTTGGGTAGGGAAGGGGGAAACCCTGAAGATAAATCGGTATCTCACCCATTACACAGATAGCCTCCAGACCTCTCTTCCTGGCAACTCCCAGCAAGAGCCCGTTCAAGCCCGTGATATTGCCTTGTCCACCTAAGCCCTCGATGTCTGACATCAGCACTGTATTCTCATAGCTTCTCACTTCATCGATCAAGTCCTCGCTATTAGGTGCCACCCAGACTCTCGACCTCGCCGTATGATGGATAGGAGCGACGGCTGCTCCTGATGTGTAGGCTCTCCGACATCCGAACTTCACTGCCACATCTAGCACAAGATTTGCCATTCGGTAGGCCTTTGTACCTTCGGCGTAGGCCGTCCCTCCCGCAGTTGGCTGTTCCTGGGCGACAAACAACATTAAGTCCCTTTTTTCAGTTCTGCTGAAATAGAACTTATTACTGGGGAACTCCAGACCTTCCAACTCCCCGTTTCTGATGACAACCTTCCTGGGATAGAAGAAGTCCCATGGCTCAATTTCGCCGAACTCCTCTGCATCCACCATTCGCCTGAGAGCGTCGACCGCCATTATTCCGACGTTACCGATTCCCGGCCAGCAGGCTATCAAGACCGGATCATTGAGCTCGGGTTCCTTCCAGAGTCTAATTCCCATTAGTCTCTCTTTCTTCCGGCTCTGGCCTGACCCGCCTGCCGAGCAAGAAAAGGAGCAAGGGCCCAGTCTACTGCCCAACTCTCACCGCTCTTGGCAAGGCAGACCACACCTCCCATCCTGAAGTTCACGATCTCTTTCTCCGGCTCGCCCAGGATAAGCAGAGACGCCAACCTCTTCAAATGTGGCAGGTGGCCTACAATCATGAGTGATTCTTCAGCTTGCAAGATCAACTCCTTCACCCTGTGGAGGTCATCCAAAGGTCCAAGACCGTCCTGTTCAGCAATACCCTGAAACGGCGTAAGTTGTTGAGCAAAGAGCTCCGCTGTCTGCTTCGCCCTCAGCTTACCGGAGTGAAGAATCCGAACAATCTCTATTCCCAGCTCGGCCACACAACAAGCCACTGCCTCGACTTCCTCTTTGGCCCTATCAGTCAAAGGCCGCGACGGGTCTTCCATCTCGGATTTGGATTCACCGTGCTGCACCAAATACAGTTCCATCTACTGCCCCTCGCGAGTCCAGCTCCGCACTCGCGATAAGTATAGCACACGGCTGTAACTACTTTAAGTCAGCCGCCAAGAACACCGAGTCCCACACCCATCGTTGCTCCCCACACAGGTAATCATGCCAAACCCCTGGAAATGCCAGACACTGTAACATTTTGGAATGAGCAACTGATGAAGGGCAAACTGCACAGCGTGGCTAAGCTTACCGCCCCGCATATTAGATTCGCAGCCTTTACAATCTGCCTGCTGCGGGCTATAATCTGGGGCAATGCCTGCTATCAAGCCAGAGCTACTTGCTCTCCTGTCCAGGGTGTCCGCTATATTGACCCAGCATAATTGCCAGGCTTATGTAGTTGGTGGGTTTGTCCGTGACTGGCTGCTGGGCAAAGAGACGGCCGACATCGACCTTGCAGTCAGCGTAGATGCCCCGAGGATAGCTCAGGAAGTGGCTGAAGCCTTTGACGCCAAGTACCTGTTGCTGGATGAAGACAACAGGGTGGCCAGGGTGGTGGTGACCGAAGGGGAGCAGTCGCGGCATCTAGACTTTGCCTCTTTCTTGAGCAATATCGAAAATGACCTGGCGCGGCGAGACCTGACCATAGACGCTATGGCAGTGGAGCTTCGAGGCTTGGCCTCTGGTGTGCCCCAGGTTATTGACCCGTTCTGTGGAGAAAGAGATTTGGAGATGGGAGTGGTGCGGGCGGTAAGCCAGCGGATTTTTGAGGAGGATGCGGCCAGGTTGCTCCGGGCAGTAAGGTTATCTGCAGAGCTAGGTTTTGGGATCGAACCGACGACCGAAAGCCTGATTCGGCAGAACTGCCGCTTGGCCAAGTTGGTGCCTGGTGAGAGATTGCGAGAGGACTTGCTTAGGCTGCTAGCTTTGCCCGGTTCCGCTGATTCGGTGCGCTATTTGGACGAGTTGGGGCTACTGACCGAGGTGATTCCTGAGCTGGGTGAATTGAAAGGAGTGAAACAACCGAAAGAGCACTACTGGGACGTCTTCAACCACTCTGTGGAGACGATGGCCAGCGTTGAGTTTATGCTGAGGGAGGCCCAATGGAAATACGGCAAAAGCGACCTGTTAGCGGTGAGTCCCTGGTCGGAGGAGATGTATCAGCATTTCCAGGAAGAAGTCTCCAGCGGCAGTACTCGGAGATTGTTGCTTAAGCTCGGTGGATTGCTGCATGATATTGCCAAGCCAGCAGCCAAGACAATTGATGAAACAGGCAAAATGCGTTTTCTGGGGCATGCCAAACAAGGGGTGCCTATCGCGACAACCATCCTGGGAAGACTGCGGTTCAGCAGCCGGGAGATAAGACTGGTGGAAAAACTGGTCTACCACCACCTTCGTCCAGCCCAGATGGCGAATGACGGTTTGCCTACCAGCCGGGCTATCTATCGCTACTTTCGGGATACTGAGGACGCTGGCATCGATATCCTGTTCCTGGCCCTGGCTGATTACTTGGCTACTCATGGTCCCCGACTCGATATCGAGGAATGGCAGCAGCACAATCATTTGATAAGCTATATTCTGGCTGAGCATTTCAACCAGCAGGCTGCGACTCTGCCGGTTACATTGATTAATGGGCATGATTTGATTGATGTTTTTAGCTTGAGCCCAGGCCCCCTGATTGGCGAACTCCTGACCGAGGTACGTGAGGCTCAGGCGACTGGTGAACTGAGCACGAGGGAAGAGGCAATAGCTCTGGTGCGTAAGGAGATGGAAAAACGACACTGTGGTGCAGCTTGCTAGGAGGCTTGGTGCGGCTGCGGCCTGATACTGCATGCTGTTTGTTAACGGGCAGGGCAGAGCACCTGCTCTGCCCTGTGGCTGGAGCCGATGCTCCAGCCTACCCGGGTTTGTTCCCCCTTGACGGGAGAGGGTGGGCGTGAGTCGAATGAGTAACTCGGCAGATAACTTGGAGAGGCATAGGTAGTTAGTTGAAAAGAGGAAACATCTGGCTGCTCATTCTTATAGTGCTTCTTTTTGGCACGGCCCTATGGGCGGTAGTGCCATTGGATAGCGAAAGACTGGGCAGGCAAGGGCTGACACTTGGACTTGATCTAGAGGGTGGCAGCCACCTGGTTTATGAGGCTGACCTGTCACAAAAGGACCCAGCACAAAGCGATAATGACGCCATGCGGGGGGTGCTGGACAAGATTGAGCGGCGTGTCAATGCCTATGGTGTCACCGAACCGATAATCCAACGCCAGGGCCATGACCGAATTCTGGTCCAGCTTCCAGGGGTGAGGGATATTGATGAGGCTATCAAGCTTATTGGACAGACGGCTGAGCTTGATTTTAGAGAGGTGGAGCTTGATGAGACGGGTCAACCGGTGCTTGATGAGGAAGGTAGACAGCAGTGGGCAAAGGCTATCGCTGTTGGCAGCGATGAACAGGAAAAGCAGCTTACCGGTAAATACCTCAAGCCCAATGCCAGCGTCGTTCTGGCCCCGCAGACCAATGAACCTGAAGTAGCTTTTGAGTGGGATGAGGAAGGGGCGGTCCTTTTTGAGCAGGTTACTAAGCGCAACCTGCAGAAGCCTCTGGGTATATTCCTGGACGATGAGCCTATCTCGGCCCCTACAGTCCAGGCGGTCATTAAGGAGAAGGGCGTCATCACCGGGCTAAGTTTGGAGGAAGCCAGGCTGCTAGCCATACAGCTCAATTCCGGCTCTTTGGATGTGCCGCTGAGGGTCATTCAAGAGCAGGACGTGGATGCCACTCTGGGGGCGGACTCTATTGAAAAGAGCCTCGTCGCTGGAGTAATTGGCCTGGCATTAATAGTGTTGTTCATGCTTCTTTATTATCGCGTGTCTGGCTTGGTGGCTACTTGCGCTCTAGTCGTTTATGGTGTTCTGTTGACAGCGATTTTCAAAATGGTCCCAATAACTCTGACGTTGCCTGGCATAGCGGCTTTGATTCTGTCTATAGGTATGGCGGTGGACGCGAACGTGCTTATCTTTGAGCGGATGAAGGAAGAGCTCCGGTCAGGGCGCACTCTGGGTGCTGCGGTTGAAGTCGGCTTCAACCGCGCTTGGCCAGCTATCCGCGATAGCAATATCACTACCTTCATCGCCTGTATTGTTCTTTACTGGTTTGGCGGGACTCTGGGGGCGTTTATGGTCAGGGGTTTTGCCTTGACCCTGTTTATCGGTGTAGCGTTGAGTATGTTTTCAGCAATCATAGTCACGCGGACGTTCCTGCGCATTGTAATTCGTGCGGTGACTAGTCGGCCAGCCTACGGAGTTCAGAAATGATGGATATTGTAGGCAAGAGATTCTGGTTTTTCCTCATATCGGCGGTGGTAATCATCCCCGGCATAGTCTCGTTGGCTATCTTTGGGCTTCAGCTGGGGGTTGACTTCAGCAGCGGTACTACCATGACGCTTCGGTTTGATGCTGAAGTTGAACAAGGCCAGTTGCGCCAGGTACTGGCTGATTCGGGTTATGACGAGGCGATGATTCAACGCACCGGTGAGGGAGATTTCCTTGTCCGTACTAGGCAGATATCCTCTGGTGAAAGGCAAGAACTGACCAGCGCTCTCGAAGCGGACCTCAATGTCGAAGTCACTGTGCGTGATTCTTATACTGTGTCTCCGATCATAGCCACTGAGACTGGGCGCAATGCAGCTATCGCTGTAGGGATTGCTGCCGTTTTCATGTTGCTCTACATCGCTTGGGCATTTCGCCGTATGCCCAAACCGTTTCGCTGGGGAATATGTGCCATCATAGCACTGGCTCACGATATACTGGTGGTCATGGGCATTTTCTCAATTCTAGGTTGGGTGGCTGGAGTCCAGATTGACGCCTTGTTTATCACCGGCATGCTTACGGTTGTGGGCTATAGTGTCAATAACACCGTCGTTGTCTTCGACCGGATTCGAGAGAATGTAAGCAAGGGCATAAGCAAAGACTTCGAAGTCACGGTGAACTCGAGTGTTCTGGAGACACTGGGGCGGTCTCTTAATACCAGCGTGACCACGCTGTTTGTTATTCTAGCCATCTTCCTCTTTGGTGGAGTCACCATCCACTATTTTGTTTTGGTGTTACTTATCGGTGTGGTCGCTGGCACCTACAGTTCTATGTGCATTGCCGGTCCACTGTTGGTGATTTGGGATAAGCGTGAGTGGGGTAGATTCTTTTCCTGGTTGCGGCCTGCCAAGAAGCCTGCTTAGAGCAATCGGCCTCCTTGAGTTGCCTTGGCCAGCGTCCTGAGCCTATATCTGGTGGATGTCCCTCACCATTCTTATGAAGTTGTCGATGTTGACCGGCTTCGACTTTGCCTCTTGTTTGCCTAAGGGATCGGAGATGTCGCGAGTTCCCAGAAGAACGTCAAGCGTGGCGCTTATAGACAAGGGCAATGCCTCGGGATGGTAACCGCCCTCCAGGGTGAAGACCAGACGTCCTTCACATAGCATATCGGTAAGGGTTCTTATGATTTCCACTAAGCGGGCGAAGCCAGAGACGCTCACCTGCATCTGCGCGATGCTGTCAGCCCAGTGAGCATCATAGCCGGCGGAGACCAGAATAAGTTGTGGCTCGAAACGTCTGGCGATTGGCGCCAGGACATCTTCGAAGACTGCTTGGTATTCCTCGTCTCCCCAGCCAGCAATGAGAGGTACGTTAACGGTGAAGCCCTCGCCATCCCGAGCTCCAGTCTCGTCAACACTTCCAGTCCCCGGATAAAACGGGTACTCGTGGGTGGAGAAGTAGACGACATGCGGGTCGGCATAAAAGGTGTCTTGTGTGCCATTTCCGTGGTGAACATCGAAATCGACGACCAGGACTCGCTCGATGTCGAAGTTGGCTAGAGCGTATTTGGCAGCTATGGCTATGTTATTGAATAGGCAAAAGCCCATCGCCTGCCAGCAGGTGGCGTGGTGTCCCGGAGGTCTAACCAAGGCGAAGGCACTATCGACCCTTTTGGCCATCACAGCTTCAACTGCAGTCAAAGCGCCACCGGCAGCGTGGATAGCTGCCTCGTAGGATCTCCGTGACATTACAGTATCACCGTCGAGCCAGCCACCGCCTCTTTCAGCCTGGGCTTGAATGTGAGAAATGTATTCCTGAGCATGTACCGCCGACAGCTCATCTACTGTAGCTGGACGCGGCGAGAGCAAAACAAGCTTGTCTTTGAGCTGATTTTCCTCGAGCAGGGACATTGTGGCCCCTAGCCTCTGGGCGTTCTCAACGTGCGTGCCGGTGTCATGCTCCAAATAGACTGGGTCGTAGACCAAACCGACTCTCATGGTAGCCTAGTGTTCTTCGGGAGTTCTCAGGTCTTGAGGTGCTTATACGGCCTTATGATAGCAGAACGGGATAGTGCGAGCAATTGCTGGAGTTAGTCGGGTCTGGTGATGATTGTTCGGGGCTAAGCCTCGTGATATACTGGGGAACCGGGGGATCGCGATGTCGCTGGACTTGACTCAATTGGTTGCTCAGGTTGAGGATTTGGCAGCCAGTCTGAAAACACGGGAGGGAGAGAGGCGAGCTAGACTTGTTTTCGCCCTGGAGACTCTCCAGTCTCCGGCCGCTGAACTGAATCACCTGGCACGGAAGATTGAAACGAGCAAGGCTACCTGGCTGGTGGCGGGGTTAAGGGAAAGGATTGATCTCCGTGAGCGAGCATCACCCTGCCCCGAGAATTGTATTGTCCTTGCGAGTGATGGTTCTCATATTGATGTTGACCGCCACCACTCTGCTCGTTGCTTCTTGATTAATATCGGCATTGCTCAACTTCAGTATGGTCGAAGCCCTGACGCCTGTCTTTCCACTTTGCCTCTCCTTTACTTCCAGGACGGCGAGGTCGCCATTTCATCTCCAGATGGTCGAGAGGTTCCAATAGAGGGCCAGCTTCTGGGAATAAAGCGCAGCGTTGAAGAATGTCGCTTATTGACTGAGCGGGCCAGGGAGGTACAAGCAGCCCTGCCCATCGTGGGGTTGCTCGATGGCTCGCTTATTCTATGGGGGTTGGCTGGACAAACTTATCCTGATTTCGTCATTCATGAACTTCTGACGGATGGCCTTTTGAAACACCTTGATGTACTAACAGAGCTTCACCGAAATAGGCAGTTGGCTGTGGCAAGCTATGTCAGTTTTCCTCGGAGCACTGACGTGGTCAATGCACTGCGTCTCGCCATTTGCCCCCACCAGCCTGTAGACTGTGACCATTGCTGCGACGGTAAATCTGAGAGCAGGGAATGTGATGCTGTTGGCGGTCTGCTTGATCGTGACCTCTTCGGTCGGCTGTTGGCTTCCGGGGAACGATCAGCTATATTCATCAGTCGCTCTTCAGTGGTAAAGAAACATTATGGAATCCACGAGGTCAATTTCTTCTATGTCAAGCTTGACGAGGAGGTAGCGCGGGTGGAGATTCCTCTTTGGGTGGCTGAGGAGAAGGAGTTGGTTGGACTGGTCCATTCGGTGATTTTGGACCAATGTCAGCGGGGACTAGGTTATCCCGTTGCCCTGAGTGAGGCTCACGAGAAAGCGGTGGTGACTGGTGGTGACCGTGAGCAGTTCTGGGGGCTGGTGGAGCAGACGCTGGCCGAAAGCGGAATGTGGCTGGAGAGCTCAGCTAAACAGCAAAGCAAGAGAATGAGATGGATTTAGGGGCTAGAGTAGCTGAAGTTGTCGAAGCCAGTAGCGCTGAGTTTGTGGCTCAATGCTATAAGCTTAACCAAGCACCGCCATTGGGCAGTCTGGTGAAAACCAGGGATGAACTCTGGGAAATCTATGGCGTCGTCTGCAATATTGAAACGCATAGCCTTGACCCAGGGCGACGCGTAGTGGCCAGGGGCGAGGAGGTGGAGACGGAGGATCAGCTTTTTCGAGCTAATCCGCAGCTAACTAAACTTCTAAGTACTGATTTTAAAGCTCTGGTGGTTGGCCATCGCCACGGTGATGACTTGCATCATTATCTACCACCCGGGCCAGCACCCATTCACGGCTTCGTCTACACGTGCCAGCTCGAGGAGGTCACAGCGTTTACTCAGTCCCTGGATTTCCTTGGCTTGTTAGTTGATGCCCGGTTACCCTTCTCTGTAGACGAGGTTATTGCCGCTTGCCTTCGCTCTGCCAGTAAGTCGTATCCCGATTCTGAGGCTTTTCTTGTCAAAGCTGGTAGGGAGCTGGCCGGGCTGTTGGGCGGCGATTCTCAAAGACTCAACTCGGTTCTCAAGAGGCTTAGATGATGGCTGAGCAGAATTCCGATGAACGAACCCGCTTGGGTTCAGTGGCTTCCGGCTCTCTGACCAGAGGCGTGGACGTGAAGCTCGATGCTTCGGTTTCGGTAGAGGATATGGCGGTGGGGCGCTACGTGGCTATTGAGGGAGAGAAACGCCGTTTCTTTGGGATGATTACGGATGTTAGTCTGGAAGCTGTCGACCCCAGGGTCATAATAACGCCGCCTGATATCTCCGACCCTTTCATTGCCCAGGTGGTTGCTGGTACGACTACCTATGGAAAACTTCGTGTTCTACCGATGTTGACCATAGGGGGCGATGCGGTAAGCATACTTGAAGGGCCTCAGCCAGTGAAGACAGTGCCCACGCATTTCTCTGAAGTAACACTGGCTTCCCAACAGGATGTGGAGTTGGTTTTCGGTGCT
>Ga0209986_10002877_pt1 | contig 15394 bp, 9 predicted proteins | sample BlataG_FD_183168 | JGI IMG/M metagenome (GOLD analysis project Ga0209986, IMG submission 183168) | Deep subsurface microbial communities from Black Sea to uncover new lineages of life (NeLLi) - Black_00105 metaG (SPAdes) (version 2) | ecosystem: Environmental > Aquatic > Marine > Oceanic >...
GCGAAGTCGTCCGGGTTGGCCCCCATCAGCTGGCCGCCGACTGGATGCTCTTCCGCGGCGATTGCCAGCCGGGCGAGGTTGCGGCGGTTGCTACCCACCTGCGTGAGGAACTGGTCGAGCATTACCTCGCAGAGGGTGTAGGCAGCGCCGAACCGGCGGGCCATTACTCGCATCGGCAGGTCGCTGTAGCCCGAGAGGGCCGCCTGCACAATCTGCGAACGGAGCGTCAGCGTTCCGAGTTGCAGCGGCTGTCGCTGCGGCCGGCGGGTCACTGGATCGGTAGCTGCTGCGGTGGTCACGACAGCACCGGGCAGAGGTCAAACCAGGTCCGCCCCTGAGACTGAATCCAGTCGTTGCTGGCCGCCGGGCCCCAGTCACCGGGCTGATAGGTGGGAATGCCGGGCATATCAACTGAACTCCAAGCCCGCACGAAGGGGTCGATGATCTCCCACGACTTCTCGACCTCGTCGGCGCGGGCAAAGAGGCTGGCGTCACCGGTCATGCAGTCGAGCAGCAGGGGCTCGTAGGCCTCCGGCAGCCGGCTGGCGAATTCACGGGAATAGCTGAACTCCAGATCGGTCAGCCGCAGCCGCATGCCGTCGCCCGGCACCTTGGTGTGGAAGTGCAGCTGGATGCCCTCAGCCGGCTGAATCTGGATTACCAGCCGGTTGGCCTCCCGCTGTGACCGGAGGTTGTCGGTGGCGAAGAGTTCCAGCGGTGGCTGCCGGAAGCCGATCACGATCTGGGTGGTGCGGCAGCTCATCGCCTTGCCGCTGCGAAGGTAGAACGGCACCCCCTGCCACCGCCAGTTGTCGACCTCCAGCCTGATTCCGCCGAAGGTGGCGGTCTGGCTGCCGGGAGCGACCCCCGGTTCGTCACGGTAGCCGGCGTACTGGCCGCGGATGCCAGCGGCGGCCACGTGCCCCAGGTCGAGCGGCCGGATGGCGTCGAGCACCTTGACCTTTTCATTGCGAACCGCGTCGGCGTTGAACCGCACCGGTGCCTCCATCGCCGTCACCATCAGCAGTTGCAGCAGATGGTTTTGAAACATGTCGCGGAGCACGCCGGCGGTTTCGTAATAGCCGCCCCGACGGCCGACCGCGACCTCCTCGGCCACCGTGATCTGCACATGATCGACGTAGCGGCGGTTCCAGATCGGCTCAAAAATCGTGTTGGCAAACCGTAGGGCGAGGATGTTCTGGACCGACTCCTTCCCGAGGTAGTGGTCGATCCGATAGACCTGCGACTCGTGAAAGACGGTGTGAATGTGGGCATTGAGTGAGCGGGCGGTGGCCCGATCGGTGCCGAAGGGCTTTTCGACGACAACCCGCCTTGGTCCTGCTGTTTCGTCGGCCATGCCGAGGCTTCCGAGAGCCGCAATGACTGGGGCGTAGAACTGCGGTGCGGTGGCCAGGTAATAGACCCGCGTCACCGACGCCGATGCCTCGAGGGTGACGAGTCGTTCCTTGAGCCTTGCCAGGTCATCCGACTTGCCGATGTCACCGGGCTGATAGTGGATCGAATCAGCGAAGGTCTCCCAGGCATCGGGGCAGAAGGGCTCACCGCCGGCATGCCTGGCCGTCGACTCCTGCAGGCTGGCCCGCCAGGCCTCGTCGGTCATCGGCGTTCGGGAGAAGCCGACAATGCGGGTTGCTTCGGGAAGCAGCCCAGCCCGCCGCAGGTTGTACAGTGCCGGTACGAGTTTGCGGCTGGTGAGGTCACCGGAGGCGCCGAAGATGACAATGGTGTGGGGCATGGGAGGGTCCGAGGTCGGGCGGCTGGGAAACCGAGCGTGGGCGGTCACAACCGCATCCCGGTGAAACCACCGTCGACGTAGAGGCTGGTGCCGGTGATGAAGCTGCCGGCGGTGCTGCTGCACAGCAGGATGGCAGCACCGATCAGTTCTTCCGGATTGCCGAACCGATCCATGGGGGTCTGCCCCATGATCTGGGCGGTTCGCTCCGGTGAGAGGATCTTGCGGTTCTGTTCGGCCGGGAAGAAACCGGGGCAGAGGACGTTTACCCGCACCCCTCTGGGGGCGAGTTCGCGGGCCACATTCTGGGTGTAGTTGAGTACCGCCGCCTTCGAGGCGGAGTAGGCGAAGACCTTCGACAGCGGTTTGTCGGCCGACACGCTGCCGATGTTGAGGATCGCCCCGCCCCCCGTCTCGGCCATGTGGCCACCGAAGATCTGGCAGCCGAGGTGGGTGCTCTTGAGGTTGGTGTCGATCACCCGGTCCCAGTCATCGTCGGGGATCTCGAGATATGGAACCGACGAGTTGACGCCGGCGCAGTTGACCAGGATGTCGGCTTTGCCACGGGCGTTCTTCGTCGCCTCAAGCAGGGCCGCCACGCTGTCGCGATCGACCGCATCGACTGCGACGAAGGTGCCGTCGCCGCCAGCCTTCCGGATGCCCGCCACGCGGGCTTCACCCCGGTCAACCCCGCGGCCGGCGACCACGACGAACGCGCCGGCCGCCGCCAGACCGTCAGCGAGTGCCCCGCCCAGGACGCCGGTGCCGCCAACGACGACGGCAGTGCGGCCGCTCAGGCCGAAAAGGTTTTCGAGATAACTGGCAGGTGCGGTCATCGATCAGGGGTCTCCAGGCCGGAACAATGGGGTGGAAAGAGCGGTCACGATACCGGCCGGCGGAGGTCGAGCCACTCGCTGTGGAAGCTGCCTTCGCGATCGGTTCGCTGATAGGTGTGGGCCCCGAAGTAGTCACGCTGGGCCTGGAGCAGATTGGCCGGTAGGGTGCCGCTGCGGTAGCCGTCGTAGTAGGCCAGTGCCGTCATAAAGGCCGGCACCGGAATGCCCATCGTGGCGGCGGTCGCCACCACCAGCCGCCAGGCCGACTGGCTGTCGGTGAGTGCTGAATTGAAATAGGGGGCGAGCATCAGGTTCTCGAGGCTGGGATCGGCGTCGTAAGCCTCGGCAATCCGGTCAAGAAATTGGGCCCGGATGATACACCCGCCCCGCCAGAGCATGGCGATCGAACGGTAGTCGAGCTGCCAGTCGTGTTCGGCGGCGGCCGCGGCGAGCTGGACAAAGCCCTGGGCGTAGCTGGCGATCTTGGAGGCGTAGAGGGCCTGCCGGATCTGCTCAACGAAGCTCGCGGCGTCTGACACTGGCCTGGGGGTTGGTCCGGTGAGAATGTTGCTGGCCCGCACCCGGGCCTCTTTGCCGGCCGACAGGCAGCGGGCATAGACCGCTTCGGGGCCTGCCGGATCTGCTCAACGAAGCTCGCGGCGTCGGACACTGGCCTGGGGGTTGGTCCGGTGAGAATGTTGCTGGCCCGCACCCGGGCCTCTTTGCCGGCCGACAGGCAGCGGGCATAGACCGCTTCGGTGACGAGTGTGCTTGGCACTCCGAGGTCGAGGGCAAGTTGGCTCATCCACTTGCCCGTGCCCTTTGCCCCGGCCCGGTCGAGAATGTGGTCGACGAGAAACGAGCCTGCCGGTCCAGCGGGATCGTGGACGGTGAAAATATCACGGGTGATTTCAATCAGATAGCTGTCAAGCTCGCCCCGGTTCCAGGTGTCGAAGACCCTGGCGATGGCGTCGTTGTCGAGCCCGGCGGCATGTTTGAGCAGCCAGTAGGCCTCGCAGATCAACTGCATGTCACCGTATTCGATCCCATTGTGGACCATTTTGACGTAGTGGCCGGCCCCGCGAGGGCCGACCCAGTCGCAGCAGGGGATGTCACCAGCGGGGCCAACCTTGGCGGCGATCGCCTGGAAGATTGGCTGGATGAGTGGCCAGGCCGCGGCCGAACCGCCGGGCATCAGGCTTGGCCCCTTCAGCGCCCCTTCTTCACCGCCAGAGACCCCGGTGCCGACATAGAGCAGGCCCGCCGCCTCGACCTCGCGGGTCCGTCGCTCGGTGTCGCTGAAGAGCGTGTTGCCACCGTCGATGATGACGTCACCGGGGGAGAGCAGGGGGGTGAGGGTTGCAATGATCTGGTCGACCGCCGGGCCGGCCTTCACCATCAGCATCACCTTGCGGGGAGGCTTGAGCGCCGCGACGAGCTCCTCGATCGTGTGGCAGCCGACAACGGTGGGCTGCTTGCCCCGGCCGGCAGTGAAGGCATCGGTGACGCTGGTGGTGCGGTTGTAGACCGCGATCGAAAAGCCCCTGCTGGCGATGTTGAGGGCGAGATTCTCCCCCATCACGGCCAGGCCGATCAGGCCGATGTCGCAGGTCGGTTCGGGCATGGTATTGCTCCCAGGGGCGCGATGAAGGAAATGCTTCGAGCTTGTGAATGAAAGCGATCTCTGGCGGCCATTTCACTCGTTTCCGGTTCGGAGCATAACGACAGAGCTTGCCGAGAACCACTCACCGCTGCCCTTCGCATCGAAATCGCATTCAAGAAATGACCAGGTCAAACCGATCCAATACGTACGATCGTTTCGAGCCGTACGCCACCTCGCATCGGTACAAGTCCGGCAGGCAGCAGAAATCCTGTCGCCGGCAAGGCTTGACCAAACCGGCAAGGTTGCCATAGCGTTTAGGAAGGTCGACAGCAGGCGCCGTAGCCAAGTGGCTAAGGCAGCGGATTGCAAATCCGCCATCGTCGGTTCGACTCCGACCGGCGCCTCTTTTCTTTTCCCGGCTTTGTTTTTGGCCCCGAACGCTTCGCCATACCGCCGGGAGGCGAACCGCCAGACCTTGGTCAAATTCTTTGGCCCGCAGGCCGCGGTGACCCGGCACCCCGAAGCCGCACGGCGTCTCTGAATGTCCCGCGGCCGCGAAAACGGCAGCAGAACGAATTTTTCGCGGCCAACGCCAGCGGTCGGTATCCCAGACAAGGCAGCGACATGACCGGGGAGTTCTCAGCAAAAAAACTCTTCCGGAGGGGTTGAATGCCTCATTGTGTGTAGTGAGGATGCAGGTCGGATTTGATGCGGTGCCGTGCCTGAAACCAACTCGGGACGATCAGTCCTTCGTTTTGGTTCAAAACAACGGGCAGCACGCGTCGGAAACCTTGGCAGCTAAGTGCCGTTTGATATCCTCAGCACTGGGCTGACGATCAAGCAAGGGTTACTTCTTGGCGACTGCGGCATGAAAGGCGAATCGCAACTCATCACCCTGCCCGTTGCCGCGGTCATCGGCACATTGATCATGGTCGGTATGCCGATTGTGGCGCGGATGCAGCCCAAGCCCCCAGATGACCCGTGGCTGAAACTGCGGCCGCCGACCGCTGAGGCGGGCGGTCGGATTCTGCACGATGGTCAGCCGATCAAGGGTGCGGTGGTCTGCTTCACCTCGACCTTTGAAGACCCTCACCGTACCTACTCAGCCATCGGGGTGACCAACTCGGACGGTCGCTTTCTGCTGAATGCCTTCCGGGGCACGATCGGCGCACCACTCGGCCCGCAGACGGTGAGCATTCAGTACATGGTGCCGACCGGCAGAGTGTTCAAAGATCCGATGTTCGAAAATAATCCCTACTTTGGCGAGGATCCCGGCATCCCGGAGATGGCCAGCGGCATTCCCCGCCGTTACAGCGATGCGGAAACCTCTGGATTGACTGCGACCATCACCGCGGAAGGCCCGAATGACTTTCTGTTCGAGTTGGTCGGCCCGGGTGAGCCGCCAGACCCCCTTGACAATCCCTATGCCCCTTACGGAATGTTCAGTGAGGAAGGACTTGGCGGCTTTCCGCCAGCGGCAGGCTTCGCTCCGCAGGCGGCTCCGGCTGCAGGTCCGTCTGCTGCCGGCGGGGACGATGCGAGCCGAGAGGGCCAATCCGCAGATGAGCACGATCACGGCGGGTTTCCAGATGTTCCCACTCGGGAGTTCGAGGAGACCTGACGCTGCCGGGGCCGGCCCGAATGCCGGCTTCGATCAGAGATGGTTGTAGGAAGCCCGCTGGGCCGGCTGTTTCCTCGGGGCCGCTGGATACTCCTGATAGTGGGCGACAGCCTTGTGGATGTCGGCCAACAGCAGGTCGGCCATTTCCCGGGTAAAGTCGCGTTTCACTAGGATCCGCTGAAAGGCCCGACCGGCCAGGTCACCGGTAAACGGGTAGGCCGGCACCTGCCAGCCCCGCATCCGGAGGCGATCGGCGAGGTCGTAGAGCGTAAAGCCGCGGTCGGCGTCCTCGGTGAGTGTCCAGACCACGGCCGGGATTCCCCGTTCGGCGTTGCCGTCGTGGATGATCGAAAAGCCATCGATTTGGCCGATCTCCTTGGCACAGGCCTCGGCAATCTGGTGGCAACTGCCATGAATGGCGGCGTAGCCGGCCCGACCGAACCGGACAAAGTCGTAGTACTGGGCGATCACCTGGCCGGCAGGTCGGGAAAAGTTGATCTGGAAGGTCGGCATGTCGCCGCCGAGATAACTCACGTGAAAGACGAGATCGTCAGGCAGATCCTGCGGCTCCCGCCAGAGCACCCAACCGACGCCCAGTGGGGCCATGCCGAACTTGTGGCCCGAGGCGTTGATTGATTTCACCCGCTCCAGCTGGAAGTCCCAGGGAGCCCGATCGGGCGAGGTGAAGGGGGCGAGAAAGCCGCCGCTGGCTGCATCGACATGGATCGGCACATCGAGCCCGGTGCGGGCCTGGAGGTCATCAAGGGCCCGGCTGATCGCGGCAACATCTTCGTAGAGGCCGTGGTAGGTGACGCCGAGGGTTGGGACCACGAAGATCGTATTCTCATCGACCTGCTCCAGGACCGACTCCGGCGTGATGCAGAGCCGGTCCTCCGTCATCTCGATCTCGCGCAGTTCGATGTCCCAGTAGCGGGCGAACTTCTTCCAGCAGATCTGCACGCTCCCGCAGACCATGTTGGGCCGATCGGTCGGTTTGCCGGCAGCCCGCTGGCGGGCCCGCCAGCGCCACTTGGCCGCCATGCCACCGAGCATCGACGCCTCGCTCGACCCCACGGTCGAGCAGCCGACCGCCGCGCCCGGGGCGTTCCAGAGATCGGCCAGCAGGTTGACGCAGCGGCGTTCGATTTCGGCCGTCTGGGGGTATTCGTCCTTGTCGATCAGATTTTTGTCGATCGCCAGATCCATCAACTGGTGAACGTGGGGGCTTTCCCAGGTCTGGCAGAAGGTGGCCAGATTCTGCTTGCTGTTGCCGTCGAGCAGCAGCTCCTCGCTGAGGATCTGAAACACCATCTCGGCCTGACTGGGCCGGGCTGGAAACTGGTCACGGGGCAGGGCCTTGGTGAGCAATGCCACCATCGCGGCGTCGGAGTCATCGGCTGGGGAAGGTGCGGCGGGGGAACTGGAGCGTTGCAGCGACATGGGCTCTCCTGGGGCAGTCGATGGAAGTCAGGCAGAGGGCAGGGGGCGGACGACATTGGCCGCGTCAGCCAGACGTGAAATGGTCGGGGAAACCGGCTCATCCTGCGGCGTTGACGCCCCGACCGGAAACAGACGGTAACACAAACCGAGCAGTACCGGCACCAGCACGAGTGTCACCACCGTCGAGACCAGCAGGCCACCGAGGAGCACCGCCCCCAGGCCGCGGTAGAGTTCGCTGCCCGCTCCCGGGATCAGCACCAGCGGTAGCAGGCCCAGCAGGGTCGTCATCGTGGTCATGAAGATCGGCCGGATGCGGCCAGCGACTGCCTTGAGGATCGCCTCGGTCGCCGTGATGCCGCCGCCCCGGACCAGCTGCAGCGTCCGGTCGACGATCAGGATCGGGTTATTGACCACCGTACCGATCAGGATCACAAAGCCGAGCATCGTCAAGACGTCGAGTGGCTGAAAGATGCCGAACGGCCGGCCGAGGCTGTTGAGCACGGCCAGCCCGACGAGTCCACCGACGCTGCCCAGGGGAACCGCCGCAATGATCACCGCGGGATAGAACCAGGACTCGAACAGAGCGGCCATCAACAGGTAGGTGATCAGGCCGGCCAACGCGAGATTGAACCAGAGCGAGTCCCAGGTCGCCCGGAGCTTGTCGGCCGTGCCACCGAGGGTGATCCGGTAACCCCCCGTCAGTTGGCCGGATGCCTCCAGCGGGGCGACGATCTGCTGTTCGATCCGCTCCTGGGCCTCCTCCAGGGGCATGGTTGGCGGCGGCGAGACCTGGACGGTGATCGCCCGCTCGCGTTCCCGGTGCAGAATCTGCTCGGGACCGCTGGAATACTCAAGGACCTCGGCGACGCTGTCCAGCGGCACGAGTTGGCCGCCGGGGGTGATCACCGGGAGGTTCCGCACGTCCTGCGTCCGCTGAACGAAGCGGTCCTCGCCCTTGATGACGAGGTCGATCCGGTCGCTGCCAAGGAAATAGTCAGTGGCGTAGCCGCCGTCGACGAGGCAGTCGACCATGTAGCCGAGTTGACGGGTGTCGAGCCGCATGTCGGCCGACTGCTCCAGCCGCGGCACCAGCTGGACCTCCGGGTTTGACAGGTCGAGGGAAGGCTTGGGCAGATTCTGGCTGCCGGGTGTCGCCTCCCGCAACTGCCCCATGACCATGCCACCGAGCTGCACCAGCTTTTCGAGTTGCGGGCCCGTGATCTCAATGTCGATCGATCGGCCGCTGCCGATGCCCTGCTCGAACAGGCTCGACTGCTTGGCCACCGCGATGGTGCCCGGCAGGTCGCCGGCCACACGGCGGACCAGTGGTACCAGTTGCGAGGCGACCAGCGGGTCGGCCGCCCGCAGGCCAATGAAAACGCTGCGATCCCGGGCGACGAAGAAGAAGTCACTGAGGGCTGGGGCGTCGAGGGCTGCCGCCTCGGGGCTGCCGGGATCGACGTCCCAGTAGGGGATGAGCCGTTCCTCGACCCGTTCTCCCAGCCGGATCAACTCGTCGAGGTTGTAGCCCGGCGGCGGCAGGAGAATACCGAAGACAAGATTGCGGTTGCCCTCAGGCAGGTATTCGACCTTCGGCAGCATCAGCCAGGTGGTGACCATCGCCGCCGCCACGATTACGACGGCTGCCGCCAGCTGCCGGAAGGGGCCGGCCAACAGAAAACGGTCGAGCGAGAGCAGCGTGGCCGAAAAGGCCCGCCCCAGCCGGGCGGCTGGGTCAGGCCGCGTGCCGCGTGCCATGCTCCCGTCGGCTTGCCGCTTCAGCAGTACCGAGGCGGCCACCGGCACCACCAGCACCGAGACGATCAGCGACAGTACGACTGCCGCGCTGATGGCCAGGGCGATGTCACCGAAGAGCTGACCGGCTTCTTCCTTGACGAAGATCACTGGTAGGAACACTGCCACGGTGGTCAGGGTGCTCGCCAGGACTGCCCCCCAGACCTCGCCGGCACCCTGGATGGCCGCCGTTTTGCGGTCTTCGCCCTGCCGCCAGTGGGTGTCGATGTTTTCCAGCACGACCACCGCGTTGTCGACCAGCATGCCGACGGCAAAGGCCATGCCCGCGAGGCTGATGACGTTGAGGGTTCGACCGAAAACCGACAGCAGCAGAAAAGTGCCGATGATGCTGACCGGAATTGCCACCGCTACGATCAGCGTCGGCCGCACCGTCCGCAGGAACAGCAGCAGCGTCATGACTGTCAGCAAGCCACCGACGACGATGTTGTTCTGGACCAGCCCGATCGCCGAATCGATGTAGGTTGTCTCGTCATAGACCAGGGCGAGGCTCAGGCCCCGGGGGGCGAGTAGGTTTTGGTCGATGTCGGCTGCCACTCGGCGGAGCTGCCGCATCGTCTCAAGGACGTTGGCGTTCTGATCCCGCGTGACCCGCACCGCGATGCTGCTGGAGCCGACGCGGCGGACGATGCCGGCGGCCTTCTTGGTGCCCAGCTGCACCCGGGCGACATCGCGGACGTAGACCGGCCGGCCTTCCCGTCGGCTGATGATCACGCCCTCGACCTGCTCGGGCGAGCGGAATTGCCCGATCGTCCGCACGATGTACCGCCGCTTGCCCTCCCAGAAATCGCCGCCTGAGGTGTCCTGGTTCTGGTTGGCCAGTGCCTGCCGCAGGTCCTCGATCGTGAGTTGTCGGGCGGCGAGCAACTGGGGGTCGACGATCACCTGCAGTTCGTCCTCGCGGCCCCCCACCAGATCGGCGCCCGACACGCCGGGCACCCGTTCCAACCGGCTCTCAATGTCGTCCTCGGCCATGCGTCGCATCATCGTGACATCGATGTCGGGCGGGGCCAACTCGGCCAGTTCCGGCGCCTCAGTGATCAGCCTGCGCAGGCGAAAGAGGGCAAGGTTGGCCGAACGGGCTTGCCGGATGCGTTCCAAGGCCGCGGCATGGACGGGATGGTCGCGGGCGGCTTGTGCCAACAACGCCGGGTCGGGCGCAGCCTGGCCGAGGATCAGCCAGGCGATCGGCCTGCTGCTGCTGCTGGAGGTCTTCAGGGTCGGCCGGTCGGCGTCGATCGGCCAGTCGCGGATCTGCTGCAGCCGCGTGTTAACTTTCACCAGGGCCTGGTCCATGTCGGTGCCGATCCCGAATTCGAGATCGACCGAGCCCAGCCCGTTGCCGCTGGTGCTTGAGAGCTTCGTCAGGCCCTCGACCGACCGCAGGTTCTCTTCCAGCGGCTGGATGATCTCCTGCTCAATCTCACGGGGACTCGCCCCCGGCCAGCGGGTTTCGACCAAAATCGTTGGGATCTGCACCTCCGGCGTCAGCTGCACGGGCATCGTCAGCAGGGCGAGGCCGCCGAACAAGGCCAGCAGGAGGACGCCGACGGCGGCCTTGACTGGATTCGCGACGCAGGCAGCGATCAGGTTCATCGGGCAGCTTCTGCTGGGAGGGGAAAGCGGACTGAAAGGCCGGGCCGGAGCCGCTCATTGCCCCGAGTGACCACGAGCGTGCCGACGGCAAGGCTGCCCTCAACACCGACAGCACCCTCAACGGCGGCGCCCAGCCGCACGGGCACCGGCTCAACGATGCCGGTTCCGGTGGTCCCGTCGGCTGGCTGGCCAGCCGATGGCTGCACGGTGTAGACAACCGGGGTCGGTCCGCCCAGCACCACGGCATCTTTGGGGACAACCAACGTCTGCCCGACACGGCCGACCGGCAACCAAGCCCGGGCAAGCATGCCGCCACGCAGCACCGGGGTAGCGTCTTCGACCCGGTTGTCGAGCAGAACCTTGACCGGGAAACTGCGGCTGAGAAGGTCGGCCTGGGGGACGACCTGGTTGATGGTGCCGATCCACGTGGTGGTGGGGGCGGCTTCAAACTCCAGCCGAACCTCCATCCCTCGGCGAAGCGTTGACACAAGCCGTTCGGGAACCTGTACCTCGACCTCGACCTGATCAAGTTCGACCACTGTTGCCACCAGGCCGCCGCGGGAGACCCACTCGCCCTTCTCCGTGAATCGCTCAACCACCCAGCCGGCAAAGGGCGAGCGAATGGTGTGCTTCTTGAGCTGATCTTCGATCCGGTCGACGGCGGCACGCTGAACGGCGACGGCGGCGGCAGCCTGGGCGATCTGTTCGACCCGGGGACCAGCCTCGGCCATCGCCAGCGCGGCCCGGCTTCGCCGCAGTCCGGCATCCGCCTGCCTGACTTCGGCCAGGGCGTCTTGCAGTTCATCGGTCGTTGCCGTGCCACGGGTGACGAGTCGCTCAACCCGGTTAAAGCGGCTGCGGGTGTATTCAACCCCAGCCTCAAGCCGGGCGACATCGGCCCGGGCCTGCTCCAGCTCCTCCGGCCGCGATCCGGCCTGCAGTTCCGCCAGCAGTTGCTGGCGGCGATCCAGCTCGGCCATGCTCCCAGCGAGCTCGATTTCAAGCAGACCGCGAAGCAGCTCAGCAACCGGTTCGCCCGCCTCGACAGCCTGTCCCTCGCGAACGGGCAATGCCACTATGCGGCCATCAACGGCGCTGCCGACGTCGCTGCTGCGGGCGGGGTACACGGTGCCCACGAACGACTGGCCGGTGGCCAGGTCGACCCGGCGGACCGGTGCGACCTCCACGGGGGCTGCGCGATCCTCTGCCGGCGGTGCCGCGGCCACCGCACTGCTGGCCAGTGCCAGAACCAACCCGGCCGCGAACCGACCGAAGTGTCGACTCGTGAGCAACAAGTGGCTGGAAGAGCAGAGGTGGGTTGGCATGGCGGATTGGCCGTCTCTCGGGGAGGGGCGAATAAATGGGACGCGTTGAGGAAAACCGTCTCCCTACCTTACTTGATGTCGGCCGATGGTCTGACTGACGCCACAGGTCGAGTCCCAGCTGTCCGTGAAAAACCGCATCTGAGGTTTTTTCCGCTTGGACAGCACCCGAAAACGTCGAGGGTTTTCGGGGTTGCCGGTCGCCGCATCCTGCGGTGGCAGACTGTTTCTCATCAGTCTGCTAACTGGTGCAGGTGGGGAGGCCAAACTCCGTCCTCCTCCGGAATTTTTGCTCGCCGCTTGACCAGAACAATGCCGAAGACTACCTTTCCCGATCTGCCCCATCGCGATGGGTTGGGTCGTAGTCGTTTCGATTGCCGCCGAACTTCCAGTCTCAGTGGGTGCCAGACGGATGAGTTGTCGGCCGCTGGGTTCTTGCAATTTCTGGCGGCCCCGATAGAGTCCAGACACTGGTGTCGGCGATGCCGGCTTCAGGCGGAAATTTCCGCGATTTCGAACTTTGACAATTCGGTTGTGGTAATTGGCATCTTGAAGAATGCTGATGGATGGCGGTGTCCTCGCGACTCTGTCACTCCGCAGCGTTCTCCCAAGGCAAGACGATTTCCAGCGGCCCTGCGGGGTCGCGGGAAGATCGAGAGCGAGAACGTTACTCCTCCGAATGGTGCGGCGGCCTGAGGCCGTTTAGCGAGGATTCGGAGGGTTGCGAGACGCCCGGACAGTTTGCTCTGCGAGCATTCGATTCGGGTGGTCAAGCTACCAAGGGCGCATGGGGGATGTCTTGGCATCAGGAGGCTTTGAAGGGCGCGGAAGGCTGCGATAAGCCCGGGGTAACCGTCAAACAGGTGATGATCCCGGGATTCCCGAACTGGCTGTGGCTGAATACATAGGCTGCAGTGGCAAACGCGGAGAACTGAAACATCTAAGTATCCGTAGGAGCAGAAAGAAAAATCGATTTCCTCAGTAGCGGCGAGCGAAAGGGAAACAGCCCAAACCGCGGTGGTTTCCACTGCGGGGTTGTAGGGCCCTCCATCGGAGTTACCAAACAATTGACTAGCAGAACGATCTGGAAAGGTCGTCCACAGAGGGTGACAGGCCCGTATGCGAAAGTTGATTGTCTCCGGAGGGTACCCTGAGTAGGTCGAGTCACGTGGAACCTCGACTGAATCGACGGGGACCATCCCGTAAGGCTAAATACTCCCTGATGACCGATAGTGAACAAGTAGAGCGATCGAAAGATGAGAAGAACCCCTGTTAGGGGAGGAATGTGAACCTGAAACCATGTGCCTACAAGCGGTCGGAGCGCTATGGCCTTTTTGGCAATGCGTGACGGCGTGCCTTTTGCATAATGATCCGGCGAGTTACCGTCAGCGGCTCGGTTAAGGCCTTTCGGGCCGAAGCCATAGGGAAACCGAGTCTGAATAGGGCGACTATTGGTCGCTGGTGGTAGACGCGAAACTGCACGAACTACCCATGAGCAGGTTGAACCGCGGGTAAAACCGCGTGGAGGACCGAACCCACTTGGGTTGAAAACCGAGGGGATGACTTGTGGGGAGGAGTGAAAGTCTAATCAAGCGCAGAGATAGCTCGTTCTCTCCGAAATAGCTTTAGGGCTAGCCTCAGGTGATAGGCAGTGGGGGTAGAGAGACTGAATTGGATGGGGGCCCTTCCCGGGTACCCCACCGAACCAAACTCCGAATACCATTGTCCGTATCCTGGGAGTCAGTCCGCGAGGGATAAGCTTCGCGGTCAAGAGGGAAACAACCCAGACCACCTGCTAAGGTCCCCAAGCAGAACTCAGTCACTAAGGAAGTGAAGTTGCAATGACAGCCAGGATGTTGGCTTAGAAGCAGCCACCATTTAAAAAGTGCGTAACAGCTTACTGGTCGAGCAATTTTGCGCCGATAATGAACGGGAGTAAGTTCTGCACCGAAGCAGTGGAACACGCTTGCGTGTTGGTAGGAGAGCGCTGTACGTCAGATACAAGTCGCACCGTGAGGAGCGATGTCGGGGCGTACAGGTGATTATGCCGGAATGAGTAACGATAAAGCAGGTGAGAATCCTGCTCGCCGAAAGCCTAAGGTTTCCTGGGGAAGGTAAATCCGCCCAGGGTTAGCCGGTTCCTTAGTCGAGGCCGAAAGGCGTAGACGATGGACAGCAGGTCAACATTCCTGCGCCACATGCTGGACCGATGGAGGGACGGCGTCTGAAAGGTGAGGGGACGGATAGAAATGTCCCTCGCCTGTGTGAAGGGTAGCTGTAGGAAAATCCGCAGCGACATCCCGAAGCATGGGACAAAGACGTTTATGTTTCGATAGTCACCCGAAGGACGTCCAAGAAAAGCTTCTAGGGTTGAAGGCATGTGACCGTACTAAAACTGACACAGGTAGGCGGGACGAGAAGTCCTAGGCGCTCGGGAGAACACTGGTTAAGGAACTCTGCAAAATGGCCCCGTAAGTTCGCGATAAGGGGTGCCTCCTTTGGTTCACGCTGAGGGAGGTCACAGTAAATCGGCATCAGCGACTGTTTATCAAAAACACAGGACTCTGCTAACTCGCAAGAGGATGTATAGAGTCTGACGCCTGCCCGGTGCTGGTAGGTTAAGGAAGAAGGTTAGCCGAAAGGCGAAGCTTGCGACCGAAGCCCCAGTAAACGGCGGCCGTAACTATGACGGTCCTAAGGTAGCGAAGTTCCTTGTCGGGTAAGTTCCGACCTGCATGAAAGGCGTAACGACTGATGCACTGTCTCAACCAGTGACCCGGTGAAATTGTAGCCGTGGTGAAGATGCCACGTACCCGCAGTATGACGGAAAGACCCCGTGAACCTTTACTGTAGGCTGATATTGGTCTCGGACGTGTTCTGTGTAGGATAGGTGGGAGGCTTTGAAGCGGCGACGCTAGTCGTCGTGGAGCCAACGTTGAAATACCACCCTGGATTCGTTTGAGTTCTAACGCTGATTCCCGTGAATCCGGGCAGCGGACAGTGTCAGTTGGGCAGTTTGACTGGGGCGGTCTCCTCCAAAAGAGTAACGGAGGAGTTCAAAGGTACCCTCAGCCTGGTTGGCAATCAGGCATCGAGCGCAAAGGTAGAAGGGTGCTTGACTGCGAGACTCATAAGTCGAGCAGATACGAAAGTAGGACTTAGTGATCCGGTGGTTCTGGATGGAAGGGCCATCGCTCATCAGATAAAAGGTACTCCGGGGATAACAGGCTTATCGCTTCCGAGCGTCCATAGCGGCGAAGCGGTTTGGCACCTCGATGTCGGCTCATCACATCCTGGGGGTGGAGAAGCTCCCAAGGGTTTGGCTGTTCGCCAATGAAAGTGGTACGTGAGCTGGGTTCAGACCGTCGTGAGACAGGTCGGTCCCTATCTGCTGTGGGCGTACGAAACTTG
>Ga0209986_10002878_pt1 | contig 15391 bp, 18 predicted proteins | sample BlataG_FD_183168 | JGI IMG/M metagenome (GOLD analysis project Ga0209986, IMG submission 183168) | Deep subsurface microbial communities from Black Sea to uncover new lineages of life (NeLLi) - Black_00105 metaG (SPAdes) (version 2) | ecosystem: Environmental > Aquatic > Marine > Oceanic >...
TTTTTTTGGTAAGTGGTTTTTTTCTGTTTTCAAAAAATTCTTTAACCTCAGATGAAACGTAAAATTTATCCTCCAGAGGTAATCCTAAATTTTTCTTTAAACCTTTTACTTCTTCTTCCCCTAAGGGTGCGCCATGACAGGTGCTGGAATTCTGCTTGGTAGGGGCACCATAACCAATATGGGTTTTAGCTATAATCAAAGTGGGTTTGTCTTCAGTTTCTTTGGCTTTAATAATAGCTGCTTTAAATTCTTCAATGCTATGACCGTTAATATAATCAATTACTTTCCAGTTATAAGCCCTAAATCTATCGGCTACCGACTCGGTAAAAGTTGCTTTAGTCTCTCCGGCAAGACAGATACTATTATCATCGTAGATAGCGATTAATTTTCCCAGACCCAGGTGCCCGGCCAGTGATGCGGCTTCGGAAGTAATCCCCTCCATCATACAGCCATCACCTAAAAGGGTATAAGTATAGTGGTCAACAATTTTATAATCCTCGGTATTAAACCTGGCCGCTAACATCTTTTCTGCTAATGCCATTCCCACAGCATTGGCAAAACCCTGTCCCAAAGGTCCGGTAGTGACTTCGACCCCGGGAGTTTCTCCATATTCAGGATGACCGGGAGTTTTAGAATTAAACTGTCTAAATCTTTTTAAATCCTCCAAAGAAAGATTATATCCCGAAAGATGTAATAGAGAATACAACCAAGCTGAACCATGTCCGGCAGATAACACAAAACGATCTCGATCCGGCCAATCCGGAACAGAGGAATCGTATTTTAATACATCTCCAAAGAGAACTGCACCAATTTCTGCACAACCCAGAGGTAATCCCGGGTGACCGGAATTAGCCGTCTCTATCATATCTACAGCCAACCCTCTTACTATATTAGCAATTTTATTAAACAATTTAGAAATTCCTCCTTTTCTTCTGAATACTGATATTTAATATTTTACACTTATTTTTTTTCCTCTACAACCATTTTTTTGTTCTTTATGTTTTAATATAAATATTAATAATATATAAAAAGGAAGTTTCTAAATAATATCATACAGATATTTGGGTAGAAAATAATAAGAACAGTTACAAATGGACTAAATGATTGAGGGGACCATGTCCATGACCTATTTCTAAAGAATTTTGAATAGCTAGGGTAATATATCTTTTAGCAGTATTTACTGCCTCTTCTACTTCTTTCCCTTGGGCCAGTCCTGCGGCAATAGCAGAAGAAAGGGTACAGCCTGTGCCATGAGTATTTTTAGTATCAATCCTTTCTGTTTTAAATTCTTTAAAACTCTCACCATTATAGAGAAAGTCTATCGCCTTTGCAGATAATAAATGTCCTCCTTTTATCAAAACATTTTTTGCCCCCAATTTATGTATCTTTCGGGCTGCTTCTTTCATATCTTCGATATTTTGAATCCTTAATCCTGACAAAACTTCTGCCTCACCAAGATTAGGAGTAACCACCATTGCCAGATGAATTAAATCTTCTTTTAATTCTTTTACCGCATCTACTCTTAACAGACGGTCTCCTCCTTTGGCAACCATCACTGGGTCAATTACCAGATTTTTTACCTGGTATTTTTTTATCTTCTTGCATACCGTTTTAATAATCTGGGCATTAGATAACATTCCTATCTTTACTGCATCAGCACCTATATCTTGCATTACCGAATCAATCTGCAAACCTACAAAATCAGGAGGAAGATCATGGATGCCCTGTACTCCTAAAGTATTCTGAGCAGTAATAGAGGTTAAAACACTCATTCCATAAACTCCCAGGGCTGAAAAGGTTTTTAAATCTGCCTGGATACCTGCTCCTCCACCCGAATCCGACCCAGCAATAGTTAAAGCTATTTTCACGATAATCACCTCTTGTCAGGAACAGGGGACGGTTCTCTGTTCCTGATTCTTTCGGTTTTAAATAAATTAACGGAACAGAGAACCGTCCCCTGTTCCTGATTGGAAATGATTGTAGCCTTTAGGTTGAAGGTCACTTACTTTTCCCTGTAAATCTTCTAATTTAATGCCTTCTTGCCCTTTTCTAATCTCACCGATTACCGATACTTTAGCATTTAATTCTTTTTTTAATGATTTAATAATATTATCTGCTTTCTGAGGAGAAACAGTAAATAATAATTCATAATCCTCTCCTCCATAAAGAGCCAAATCAAGCGGACTCCTTTTTATTAATCCCCCCACTTCTTTTGCTGCAGAAAGAATGGGAATCTTAGAAGCATATACCTTTGCCCCCACTGCACTTGCTTCACATATTCGGGTTAAATCACTTGCCAGGCCATCACTAATATCAATCATAGAGTTAGCCAATCTTTCTCTGGCTATAATTCTTCCCTCTTTTATCCGGGGGACAGGAGAGAGGTGAACCGATTTTACCTCTTCGGCAATATTTAAAGGAACTGAAGAATATTTTTTTTCTTCCAATAATAAAATTAATCCAGCAGCAGAACCCCCCAATTCTCCAGTGACCATTATCAAATCACCTGGTTTTGCAGTACTTCTTTTAACTATTAAATCAGGTTCCACTTCTCCGATTAAAGTTATATTAATAACTAATCCTAAAGATGAACGAACCGTATCTCCACCAATTATATTAGCTTCAAACAATTTGGCTTCCTCTTTCATTCCATCAGCTAATTGATCGATAAATTCAACAGAAGTAGAAGAAGCAATCCCTAAAGAAAGTAGAGCCTGGCAGGGAATTCCTCCCATTGCGGCAATATCGCTTATATTAACTGCTACAGCCTTTCTGCCTAATTGTCGGGGAGAGCAAGTGGAAAGAGTAAAATGAATATTTTCCACCAACATATCACAGGTAGCCAGGACTATTTTATCAGTAGAAGCGTGATAAGCAGCACAATCATCTCCTATGCCTAATAAAATATTTTTAGGGTTAATGATAGTATCTTTACTTATTCGATTAATTAATCCAAATTCGCCGATCTCGGAAATTTTCATTAAATTACCGCCTTTTTTCTAGTATATAGTATGTAGTATGTAGTATATCGTTAAGAAAATAGAATTCAGCCTGTAATAGACAGGCGAGATGCCTGTCCTACAAATAGGTGAATTGGGTAATTAACCAATTGGTAAATTGATAAATTAACACTATTCACGAAATACGAGATACAAATTTAGCTCCTGAATTCTGGCTCCTGACTTCTTCTTTCTTCACGATATACGAAATATGAAATACTATATACTATTTTTTAATTTCTTCTTAATATATTCTATTCTAGTTTTTAATTTTCGGCAAGCTTCGGTTATATCAGGAGCACTAACCACTGCAGAAATAACCGCTACCCCATCAGCTCCTGCCCTTAGTACTTCTTCTAAATTATTTTCATTAATACCGCCTATAGCTACAATAGGGATATTTACCGACTCTCTAATCTCTTTTAATCTGGCTATTCCTAACGCTTTGCCTGCATTAGGTTTGGTAGCAGTGGGATATATCGGGCCTATTCCTAAATAATCTGCCCCTCCTTCTACTGCCTTTAGGGCCTGCTCAACCGTCTCTACCGAAATCCCAATTATTTTTTCTTTACCTAATATTTTTCTGGCTGAACTGAAAGACATATCCTCTTGCCCCAAATGAACACCATCAGCATCTACTGCTTTTGCTACTTCTACTCGGTCATTCACTATAAAAGATACACCTTTTTTCTTAGTTAATTTATAAATCTCCCGACAAGCTACAACAGCCTCTGAATCTTTCATTTCTTTATCTCGAAATTGAACAACTGTCACTCCTCCCATAAGAGCAGCTTCGGCAACTTCCAAATGAGACTTGCCATGAGAAATTCTCTGATCGGTAATTATATACAGGTCATAATTCATAAATATTCACCTTCAAACCCTTGCAGATTATTTCCTCATTCAAATTGTATACTTCATCAAATAAATTTACTTTAAAACTACCTGGACCTTGGGCTTTTACCGCTGCCCTTTCTCCGGCTAACCCAAAACAGACCAGAGCCCCGGTGGAAGCCATAATATAATCATCACATACTGCAGCAAAGGTTGCGATCAGAGAGGTCACCATACAACCAGTGGCGGTGATAGTCCCCAGCATTGGGGAACCATTGTTTATCTCTATCACTATCTTACCATCAGTAACTATATCCTGTTTACCAGTAATTATTACCACCTGATTATGTTTACGGGCTAAAGTCCGGGCTACCTCAACAGTATTTTCCCCACTACCAACTGATTCCACCCCTTTTATATTCCCTTTAAGGCCCGTTAAAATAGAAACTTCCGCATGATTCCCTCTAACTATATCAATTTTAACCCTTTCCTGTAGACGAAGGGCACTCTCGGTACGCAGATGGGTTGCCCCTGCTCCTACTGGGTCAAGTACCACTGGTTTTTTTAAATTATTTGCTTCTTCCCCAGCAGCAATCATTGAATCAATCTGTTCAGAGGTTAAGGTACCAATATTTAATACTAATGCCCCGGCAACACGCACCATTTCTCTTACCTCTGCCTGGGCATGAGCCATTACCGGAAGGCCTCCAATAGCTAAGATAATGTTAGCAGAATCATTCATCGCCACCATATTGGTAATATTATGGATTAAGGGTCTTTCCTGACGAATCCTCTCTATTATTTCAAATATTTTTTCCCCTAAATTTATTTCACTAATACTTGTCTTTCTATTCATTGGTTATCTCCTTTTAGTCTTTTTCATAATTATCAAATATAAAGCGCCTGCTACAATCATACTTGGTATTGATGAGCCTATCAACAGACTGTATTTTATGCATTGTTGATATAATACTACACCAATTATCCAGGAGACAACTGCAACTATATTCACTCCTTGATAATACCAATATTTTCCTTTTTTATATATATCTTCCACAAAACATTTTCTCTTACGAAGAATAAAATAATCAGCCAAAACAATTCCAAAGAGAGGACAGAACATCGCTCCAATAAATAGTAAAAAATTTTCATATTGCTCTATAGGAAATATTAAAGCCACTAAAGTCCCTAAAACTCCCCCTATAATAACTCCTCTCTTCTCACCTAACTGAGGGAAGATGTTTAAAGCAGAAACGGCGGTAGAATAAATATCTAAGAAAGTAGTGGTAAAAGTAGAAAATAATACTATTACCAAGGCGGCAACTCCCAGGCCCAGATTAAGAAGCATAGGTATAGGGTCGGCACTACCAGTTGCCAAAGCAGCAGAAAGTCCTACAAAATACATCCAGGAACTGACCAAAAAATACCCCCACCAGGTACCCCAAAAGGCAGTGGAAGTATTTTGGGAAAATCTGGAATAATCGGCTACCAGAGGTAACCAGGAAATGGGCATAGCAATTACAATATCTAAGCCAATAGCAAAAGATAAATCGGAAGTCGAAGGCATACGAGCTAATTCCATAAAACTATGTTCCTTAAAAACTACATAAGTCATTACTACACACAGTAAAAGCAAGGCAGATACTGATACTTTATGCAGCCACTTCCAGGTCTTATGACCAAAGAAGGCCCAAAGAGTAGTGATGATTCCGGCCAGGACTATCCACAATTTAAAATTAGAATAATTAAAAATCTTTTGGCTTATTACTTCCGCAGATTTTGCACAAATGATAAGCATTATTGCTGTCCAACCGACTAATTGAACCACATTTAAAAAAGCCGGTAAATAAGAACCCCGATTACCAAATGAGGGTCGTACAGAGACCATAGAAGGAATACCCTGTTCACTACCAATTATTCCTCCTAAAGCAAAAGGAGTATTTCCAATTATATGTCCCAACAAAATTGCCAAAATTCCTACTCCTAAACCAAGAGGGACAAGAATTCCTCCAGCTAAAATCTCAGCCAATGAAATAGCTGCTCCACTCCATAATAAGATAAAGTCTACTCCGGCAAGATTTCTCTCTTCTTTTTTAATAGGTTTTATTCCATCCAAGTTAATCTCCTCCTTATTTTATTTTTACGCTGGTTAAAAATAAAAAACCGCAGACCTGATCTTTTAATCACAATCTGCGGTTTAATCAAAACACTGTTGTTTTAATTCCCTACGCTGGCATTACCCAGATCAGGTTTTAAGGGTCTGTTTACTAAAAACACTCTCAGCCTTAATAAGCTCCCCTATTGTATTATTCTATTTTTTAAATACATTTAAAATGGCTGGCCCCATTTTTTTGATATTTAATTAGAATAAATTTAAGTTCACTAAATCAAATTTTAATTACGAGATACTATTTTAGTATCTGCGATATTCACTTCTTGGCCTAGGTGGACGAGCTTCGTCAATCTTTAAAGGACGATCTTCGAAATCGGTATTATTTAAAGCATCTTTGGCCTTTTCAGCTTCTTCCGAAGAAGACATTTCTACAAATCCAAAGCCTTTTCCTTCGATGATGTTGACACTCTTAACTTCACCATAAGCGGAGAATAATTCTTTTAGTTGATCATTAGTTACAGAATACTTAAGATTTCCGACGTATAATTTACTACCTTCCATATTTCCTACCTCCTTTTCGTTATTATTTCTCTTAAGTCCAATAACGTTTCTTATAGGAGGTAGAAACAAAACGGCGATTCTAACCTCTTAACGATAACATTATTAAAACACAAGAGATCCCTCACAAACAATCTCTGTTTTCAGAGGACTAATGGATTGTTTTTAGCATCTCTTTTAAGTAAGAAGGACCAGCCATTTATATTAACTTTATATATTATATTCTACCTCTTTCAACAATTTTGTCAAATTTTTTATAAATATTTATAAAAAAGGGACGGCTTTATCTTTAATTATAACTATTTTCTTCTCAAAACTTCTACAACTGCCGGTAAAAAATCACAAACATCTTCCTTGACTACCACTTCCGCTAAATAGTCCAAATGGGTAGACATAAAATTAACAATGATTAATTTACCTCCTCTATCCAGACAATATTGGGGTAACATATTCACCGGGCTAACCTGGAGTGATGAACCGACAGTCAGCATTAAATCTGCTTGCATAGATTGATAAATGGCACTATCTAAATTGGGAAGCATCTCTCCAAACAGGACTACATTTGGTTTAAATACTCCACCGCATTCACAATAAGGGACTTTCTCTTCACTTATATCTATCTTTTCTATCAATAATTCCGAAGAGATGATCTTCTCACATCTTTGGCATAAAGCTTCTCTTAAAGTTCCATGAACTTCGATAATTTTCTTCGAGCCTGCCCTCCGGTGAAGATTATCGATATTTTGAGTGATGAGACATTTTACATAACCCATCTCTTCCAACCGGGCAATAGCCTTGTGTGCAGGATTAGGAAAAACTCGAGACAATATCTCAATGCGAGGCCGATAAAAATGATAAAACCGTTGCGGGTTTTCTTTAAATGCTGTTATAGAAGTAACTTTAAAGGGATCTACCTTTTCCCAGATACCTTTGCCAGGGGACCTAAAATCTGCTATTCCTGATCCTGTGCTCACTCCCGCTCCGGTTAGTACAACTGTATATTTAGATTCTTTAATTAATTCTGCTACTCGATTAATTTTTTCATTATTAATTTTATTTTCCACTTAAAACACCTTTAACTTCGAAGTTTTCCAATTATCTTGTTCTATCCTATTTTATAACCTAAAGGGGCTTCCCGTTCTGGCTGAAGTAAAATAACTTCTCCATCCTCTTTCATTACTCCTAAAATTAAAACTTCTGATTTAAACCCGGCTATCCTTTTGGGAGGAAAATTAACTACCCCCACAATCTGTCGGTTAAGTAAATCTTCTTTAGAATATAGGTTAGTAATCTGAGCAGAAGAGATCTTTATACCTAATTCTCCAAAATCAATCTTTATTTTATAGGAGGGATTCCTGGCTTCTTTAAAATCTAAAATTTCAATTATTCTGCCAACCCTAATATCTATTTTCTGAAAATCTTCAAATGTTGCCATAATCTTTATTTCCACCTTTCAATCTATTTATTGTGCTGCCAATACTCCCCATTCCAATTTAGTTTCTGCAACCGGAAAGGCATCTATACCGGCCTCCTCAATCACCTCACCTTTCGGAGTAGGGCAAGCTTTTCCGATCATCATATTTTCCATCTTTACTTGCCAGCCAGCGGCACGAAAAGATTCCAGTGCAGAATTTTTAAATATGAATTTATCCATTCCAAATTTTTTAATCGTTTCTGCATTTATTTCATCATCCTCCGGATAAAATTGAGAAATAGCAAAAAACTTTCCGGAAACAATCCTCTTTAATTCAATTAGGAGATTTTCGGGTTCTTCTATATTAATAAGACCTAAATTTGTAGTCATCACTTTAATTGCTCCATCTTTAAAAGGTGAACGTCGAGCATCAAAAGCTAACAAACTAACTCGATCATATAGCCCGAAAAACTCTAACCATAGACGATTACGACGTAATATTTGGGGGCTAAAGTCAGTAAAAACAATTGGTTGTTTAAGTTTACGTATAAGTAATTCTGCTAAATCACCCCTTCCGGAAGCAAGATCAATAATTGGACCTTCAAAAATAGAGAGCTGAGCGATAAGGTAATTAATCTGAGCATTATTGCATTTCAGATATTCCGGAGCATATAATTTAGAATAAGCTAAATTTGCAATTGCTTTGGCCTGGGCAAACTCCCCCCGTTCCTCTAAAATCTGTGCTCTAAAGAACTGGTCAGCAGGGTTTAAAGTATTTAATGGTGCATCCATTAATTTACTTTCGACTTGAGGATTTTCACGAAGGTATTGAATTAATTGACTATCAAGCTGCTCCCAAAGATCATTGCGGGGTGAATAAGGAGTTAGGAAAAGACCAATTCCCTCTTTAACGGGATAAGAACTACCACACTTTTTGCAATTTACTTCTGCTTCTTCAATCCTATCCCCCTGATGCTGGGTAATTTTCCAGTTTAATCCCCCATGGCAGGCTGGACATTCCAACATCTCTATTAAAAATCCCTGCACAATACATGCCCCCCCTTTTTTTCCTTCACTATTATATGTACATTTATTATTTTATCACAAATTAAATTAAATAAAAAATATAACCAAAAGAGAGAGCTAAAATGATAATAATGGTTAGATATAAAATTAATGTTTTACTGCCAAAAGACTTTCTTAGGACTAAAAGAGCCCCCCAGCTGGTAACCGGGCCTGCTATTAGCAGCACCATCCCAGCACCAACGTTCATTCCCTGGGAAACAAAAGCATGAACTAATGGCACACTGGCAGTAGAACAGATATACATTGCCAAACCAAAAATAAGACTGAACAGATAACCAAGACCACCACTAAAATAGTAGCCCACAAATTCTCCTACTGGAGTTATCACTGATACTGATGCAGCTAATGTCAAACCTAAAAATATTTCGGGTCCGATCTTCTTACCCATATCTATAAATGCATACTTAAATACAGAGTTTAATCTCTCTCTAACTCCTTTTGTATTTATATTTTCTTTAGTATCAACATATTTCTCAGGATTTTTTCCAAAAACGACCTGACAATGAGCTGAACAAAAATAATAATATTCCTCGTGATACTCTGTTTTTAATCCTTTATTCACATTCACATTCATCCCGCAGATAGGATCTATAATAGGTTCCTTATCTTGACAACAAGCAGGATTAGTCAACTTTTTAGGGGGAGAAAACCTAATTAAATTGCCTACAATACCCATAATCAATCCCATCAAAATAACCGCGAAGAATATAAATATAGTAAATTTTAATCCGAGAAGACCATAACTTACTAAAAGAGCTGTAATTGAGGTAGCAGGGGTAGCCACTAAAAATGCTAAAACAGGACCAAGCCTTGCTCCTTTTTGGTGCAGGCTTAATGCTATCGGAAGTGAACCGATGCAGCAGACAGGAAGAATTGTACCGGCAAGGGTAGAATAAAGAATAGGTTTTATACCTTTTCCACCGAGATGTCTTTCCACCAATTTCGCCGGAATAAATTCATGAATCAAACCACTTAAAAGAAATCCTATCATCAAAAAAGGTAATACTTCAATAAGATATCCTATAAATACTACAAGAAATTCGGTTAATATATTCATTACTTGATTTAATCCTTTAAATAAGGTATTTTTAGCTCCTCTATTTCAACATATAAGTTAATTCTTTTATCTGGTACCTGAGGATCATTTGAATAAATATGGATATGTTTTTCATCTTTTCCCACATAATCAGTAGTATCATAGGACACTTTGAGTTCAGCTGACTCTCCTGGTTGAATGCGAGTAGTAGAAATTGAAACCTCTATACAGGCACAAGATTCTTTTACCCCTTCAATAATTAAATCTCCTTCTCCCCCATTTTTTACAATAAAAATATGGGTGGGCTTTTCGCCTTGGGTCACCTTCCCAAAATCCCATTCTTCTTCTGAAACTAGAATCCTTGGTTGAAGTCCAGGATTATTTTGGATATTACTAAATACTAAAACACCCCCCAATATAATTATTACTCCTATAAGAAAAAAAATTATTGTATTTTTACGCATTATTTTCACCTCCTTTTCTCTTTCTTTTTCAAAAATAAATCTATGTCAATAATATAGATCAGATTTTTCTTTAGGGACAACCTTTCCATCCTGGAGATGGATTATCCTTTGAGTGGTCTGGGCTAATTCCAAATCATGAGTAGCAATAACTATAGCCAGGCCTTTTTCACTCAAACTCTTAAAAAGTTCTAAAATATGCTCTCCAACTTTTGTCTCTAATTTACCGGTGGGTTCATCGGCAACAAGTATCTTGGGATCATTAATTAAAGCCCGTGCAATACCTGTGCGTTGTTTGTCTCCCCCGGATAAAAATTTTACCTGAATTCCTTCTTTATCTTCGAGATTCACTTCTTTTAACAAATCTAATATTTTTTTCGCGTTGATGTTTTTCTTTGTAAAAATTAAAGGTAATTCTATGTTTTCTTTAACAGTTAAGGTTGGAATTAAATAAAATCGTTGGAAGATAAAACCAATATTCTCCCTTCTGATCTTTATTAAATCAATCTCTTCAAGAGAAGTAACATCATTATCACCAATCTTTAAACTCCCTGCTGTAGCCCTATCAAGGCAGCCAATCAGGTTCATTAAAGTGGTTTTTCCTGAGCCAGAAGGACCAACAATTGAAAAAATTTCACTACCTTTAATTTTTAAATCCACTCCATCAAGAGCTTTAACAATTTCTGAACCTCGATGATAATATTTTTTTAAATTCTTTGCTTCTAAAACTATCTTATCCTGCATTTTATTTTACCAACCTTTCATCCTTTTCCATCTTCCCATCATTTAAATGAATAACTCTGTCCGCCGAATAACCTAATCTAACATTGTGAGTAGCAACTACAATGGTTAAACCCTCTTCCCTATTGAGATTTCGAAAAAGACTAAAAAGTTCCTGTGCATTCTTGGTATCTAAATTACCTGTTGGCTCATCTGCAAGAAGAATCTCAGGATTATTAGCTAAAGCTCTGGCCACTGCTACCCGCTGTAATTCTCCTCCGCTTAACTCATTAGGGAAATGAGTTAACCTATGACTCAATCCCACTCTTTTTAAGAGATCTCTTGGCCTATTATTATTTTTATAATTTCTGGCAAAAACCAGAGGCAACTGAACATTTTCCAATGCATTTAAAAATGAAATTAAGAAAAAATCCTCAAATACAAACCCAATCTCCTCGACTCGGATACGGCTAAGTTTTTCTTCATTAAATTTTGTAGGGTCACATCCTAAAATATCTAACTTGCCTGAAGTAGGTCTGTCTAAACATCCGATCAAATTTAGAAAGGTAGTCTTTCCTGCGCCTGATGGTCCCATTATAGTGACAAATTCACCTTTTTTTATCTCAATATCTATTTCCTTTAAGGCTATTATTTTTTGGGATGCAGAAGAATATACCTTCTTTAGCTTATCGGCTTTTACAATATGCTCTCTCATTATTCTCCACTCCTTATTACTTCAATAGGTCTCATTGAAGCTGCCTTAAATGCCGGATACAGTCCTGAAATTATACCTACAATTATTACTCCCAGGAAAGAATAAACTAAAAGATCGGGAGTAATTAAGAGTAATCTACCACCTGGGGCATAAGGCATTACTTTTCTTACTAAAAGCTCGGTCAAATTTCCACCAAAAATCGCAATAACTGAGCCAAAGATACCACCTAAAGTACAAATAATAAGTGTTTCCATCCAGATGAGTTTAAATATATCTGACCTTGAGGCTCCTATTGCCTTCATAATACCTATTTCTTGTGTTCGCTCAAAGACGCTCATTAATATGGTATTAATAACCCCGATAATAGCTACAAATATTGCTATAAAGGCAACAGACATAATCAATATTTTAGCTGAATTTACCAGATTTAAGATTGTCCCTTTAACCTGGCTCATGCTTATTACCTGAATACTGGCAATCGGATATAGTCTCTCTTCAAATTCTGAAATCTTCTCAATTTGTTTTAGCTTAATACCGATACCTGTCAGTTTGCCTTCTACATCAAAGACTCTTTGAGCTGTTTTCAGAGGTAAAAATACTGCTCCATCTTCCTGAGTAGCTGTTCTTTCAAAGATGCCCACAATAGTTAAAGTAATATCTTTATCCGGTATAGAAATTTTATCTCCAACTGATTTTTGCTCTGATTCTGCTGCTTCGTATCCTAAAATTGCCTCATTGGCATTTTCGGCTGAGAACCATCCTCCGGATTTAAACTTAACATTTGGTTTAAGCTCTATATAACTCTTTTCAATTCCTAAATAATTAGTAAAACCGCCTTTACCACCTTGTTTTCCAGGATCATAGGCTAACTGAGCAAGAAGAGGTGTGATTTTATCAATATCAGGATCACTTATTATTTGATTATAAATATCCTCATCTATAAATCTAAGACCTGCTTCTCCGTTAAGTATCATGGTTGCTGCCTCATAAGGACATCCTTTAGCAGTTACAACAACTTGATATCCCATCTTATCAACATCAGAGGTTAATGCCTCTTGATAGCCGGCATTAAAACCTAAAAGAGCGACTAAAACTGCTACCGCTACTGCTACTCCACCAATGGTTAAAAAAGAGCGAGATTTTCTCCGTTTCAAATTCTTATAAGCTAAAATAAAAAATTTCATTAAAATTCAACTCCCTTTCCATTAATGCTTATTCTTCCATTTTTATTCTCCGGTACCCCTTCCACAACTACCTTTTTCCCCACTTTTGGAGGAATGCTAAGACCTGAAGGATTGATGTCTATAAAAATCGTACCTGTCTCATCTTCTAAAAAAAACCAACACCCTGAGGAGCATTCTCGGACAATCTTCCCCTCCAATCTAACCGTTTGGTCAAGATATTCATTTGGATTAGTATAAATATCTTTTACGTTGACAACTTTTTTTTCTGTAATTTCAACACCATACCTCTCACTGCTATTGCCACTGCAACCTGAAATACTTAATATAATTAATATGATAATTAGTAATACACCAATTAATTTAATGTTCTTCGCTTTTCTCATCTTTTCTCCTTTTTCTACAAAAATAATCATAACACCTGTCTTAATCCATATTTAGGCATTACAAATGGTTTCGGAAAAACTCTTTTATGTAATACTACTTATCCTATTAAATAAGTAGTAATTAAATTCAAAAATAAAACACCACCATTATTTACGGATTTATTTTTCGTCTCGGATTAGAAGTTCTTGGGTTAGTGATTAGTTTTATTTCCCTAAATTAAATATGTTTTTTTCATCCTAATCTCAAACTAACAGACTCCATACGGTGGTGGTTGATGTTTATCTGATTTCTTAATATATTTTTCAGGATTATCATCAAACTCTTTTTTACATCCTACAGAACAAAAATATAAAATTCTATCATTGTATGTGCTTTTAAATTTTGCTGTCAATTTATTTACTTCCATCTTACATACCGGATCAATAGCCATATTGGTCACCTCCTTTTTTTCCATTCATATTTTTCTTTAAAACAACTCTTTACGGCGGGCATTTGCCGCATATTGACCTGAATAAGTTAGTGCTTAAATATCTATCTCCCCGATCAGGTAAAATTACTACGATTATTCCAGAATCCATCTTTTTGGCCATGTGCAAGGCTCCTACAATTGCTGCACCACTGGACATGCCTACAAAAATACCTTCTTTGGTAGCCAGTAATCTGGTTACCTCATAAGCTGGGTCATCCTCAACAATAATCTTCTCATCTAATTTTTCCGAATGGTATATCTTGGGGACAATTGACTCTTGCATATTTTTAAGCCCCTGTATTTTATGCCCCATTGTTGGTTCAACTCCTACAACTTTAATTTGCGGCTTCTTTTCCTTGAGATATTTACCCGTCCCCATTAGAGTTCCTCCGGTCCCCATACCTGCTACAAATACATCTATTTCTCCCTTGGTTTGCGAAAATATTTCTGGCCCGGTGGTCTCATAGTGAGCAAGAACATTATTCTCATTTTCAAATTGATTGGGCATATAATATTTACCTGGCTCTTCGGCAATGAGCTGATGAGCCTTCCTGATAGCACCATCAGTCCCTTCATTTGCCGGAGTAAGCACTGCTTCAGCCCCAAAGGATTCAATAATCCGACGCCTTTCTAAACTCACGCACTCAGGCATGCAAAGTTTTACTTTATATCCCTTGACTGCTCCTATCATTGCCAGGGCAATTCCAGTATTTCCTGAAGTAGGTTCAAGTATTGTTTTTCCTTTGATAAGTTCACCTGACTCTTCTGCTTTTTTGAGCATATAGTAAGCAGGACGATCTTTAACTGAACCACCAGGATTACTTCCCTCAAGCTTGCCAAAAATTCTTACCTTTGAATTTCCATTTAGATTATCTAACTCAACAAGCGGCGTACTGCCGATAGCTGACAACAGGTTCATAAATTTCACCTCTTTTGTTTATCTAATATTCGCGAAATACTATAGCAATAGTTAGTTTATTTCTTTTTGCGAGTTCATTAAATCCTCTAAAGTAACTGAGCTAAGTTCGTCGGAAATTTTTTCATCTAATTTCTCCCAGATACCTCGAGTTGCACATTTGGAAACCCTGGGACAAACAGAGGGATTTTTTACGCATTCCACACAACTTATCTCCCCTTCCAGAGTTTTTACAATCTCTTTGAGGGTTATTTGGGAAGGAGATTTGGCTAACTGATACCCTCCATGGGCTCCTCGAGAGGAGCTTATCAATCCGCTTGCCTTAAGGGGGATAACCAGGTGACTTAAATATTTTTCGGAAATCTCTTCCTTTTCGGCAATATCCTTTAAAAAGATAGTCCCCTTATTAAAATTTAAGGCTAATTCTAACATTAACCTTGTACCATATCTTGCTCTGGTAGAAAGTCTCATAAAATCACCTCACTTAATTACTACTATTACT
>Ga0209986_10002879_pt1 | contig 15391 bp, 15 predicted proteins | sample BlataG_FD_183168 | JGI IMG/M metagenome (GOLD analysis project Ga0209986, IMG submission 183168) | Deep subsurface microbial communities from Black Sea to uncover new lineages of life (NeLLi) - Black_00105 metaG (SPAdes) (version 2) | ecosystem: Environmental > Aquatic > Marine > Oceanic >...
TTTCCGGTTCTAGCCAGCACATAGCTGGATGTTCAGGTTCCAAACATCTCATAGCTATCAACAAAGACCCTGAGGCGAATATATTCAGAGAGGCGGAATTTGGAGTGGTGGGCAAATATGAAGAAGTAGTGCCAGCCTTCACTAACAAGCTAAAGGAGTTATTGGCTGGCTAGAATAACGCAGAAGGATAGTCAGAAATACTTGAGAAGCCCAGCTTTGCCAGCTGGGTTTCTATTTCCATACAATATGACTAAGATTCTATGCACGTGGAACTGTCTAAGATGCCGTTGCACCTCTACGCCTTTATCAGAGATAGGCAGATAGCGAAGCCCAGGGCAGCGGCTATGGCACCTGTAAGAAAGGTAAATTGAGGCCCCCAAGCACTCCACATAAAGCCACCAAGGGAGGAGCCGGCGATAATGCCAATGTTCTCACCGAAGGCACCATAAATCCCCATAGCAGTGCCCTGCCGCCTTGATGACACGACCTCAGCAATCATTCCCAAAGCTGCTGGGCTAAATGTCGCCATGCCTAATCCGCTGGTAATGACAAAAAACATAAGCCCAGCATAGCTTGAGCTAAATGCCATGCCTGTCATAGCCACACCCGATACCATACACCCAAATATCATCAACGTTTTCTTGCCCACCCGGTCGGCGAGCATCCCCATAGGAACACTCGTTAGCATAACGGTGAGGCCATAGATTGTAAATAGAATACCTACTCAAGTGGTAGAGGCACCTACCACTTGAGTGGCTAGAAGCGGCAGGAAACTCATCCTGGTGCCTACAGTCCAGTGGTGAAAGACAGTTACTACGCACAAGACCGCGAAAGAGTTATAGCTCACTCTCCCTACTGAATTCGGTGGGTCCGGAACCCCGTCACCAATAACCTGGACCTTCGACGGCCGAGCTTGTCTCAAACCGGCTAGAACGACCAGGCCAGCAAGCAAGCTAACGCCGCAGGAGACAAAGAAAACGGCGTGAAATCCCAGATTCTCAGCCAGAAAGCCGCTCGGAAGAGCTCCGATGGTTCTTGAAGCTGACATTATCATGGTGATGATGGCCATGAAGGTAGCCTTTCTTAGTACTGGCGCATTGGTGCTAATATAGCCTCTACCCGGGCCGTAGAGGGCTGAACGGACCAGCCCCCAGAAGAAGAAAATAGTAAAGATAAGAGCCATATTCTGTGTTAAGACAAAACAGAAAACAGTCAGACCAGAAATGAAGGTTCCCACTATGAGAGGAAATTTTATTCCCATTTTGTCAGCCACCCACCCCCAGGAACTCTCACCTATAACCATGCCTACCATGGCCAAGGAAAGCATCAAACCTATTATCTGAGGAGTGACCCCGATGGATGTGAGGTAGAGAGGCACCATGGGCTGCAGAATGCTCATGGCAAGGGCGCCCAGAGCCATGATAGACATTACTATTATCATCTAGCTGCTGCCAACCAGTTTCATATACTAAGAGGGCCGCCGAATTGGTTGTGATATACCCTGTATTTCAACTCAAGCCAATACATCCATCCAAAGAGTTAGCTTTCTTTTCTTTCATAAACCCTAGAGACTTTTGTCAACACTTTATTAGCTCTTGTCCATCTGCTTTATGCAGAAGAAGTAGATATGTGAAGCCTTTGATTGGTCTATCCGCCAAATAAGATTCCAGCGGGTCTTTGTATTCAGTCCATCTTCTAAAGCCGTATTTCTCATAAAACCAGAAGCTTGCAGTCTCGTCCGTGGGCACAGAAATAGCTTTAACCCTATGTTTCGCCGCGTGACGGACAAAACGGTTCATAAGGGCATGCCCGATTCCAATACCCTGATACTCTGGAGCGACGGCGAAAAGCACAACCTCCGCTTCACTCACTGGCATATCCTTCCCAAGTGCTCTTGCCGCCTGCAGAGCTGGTTTAATAAACCTGACCAGTTTCCTCCGGCTTCCGTATCTACCAAGTAGAAAACGCACCAAAATTAGAAGCGACCGCTTCACCGTCTGGCATATATCAATCAGAACAAACTTCCGTTTGACCCGCCCGAAGATGAGCCCTACTACTTTCCCATCCGCGATAGCAAGCTCGTGGTAGTTGGAAACGGCATGACACCCGCCTATTAGGATTTCCATCAGCCTACTGGTTTCCTCCCTGGTGAATCTATTGGTTACGAGCGGAAAAACTTCTACAGTAATACTGGTACAAACCGGGAGTTCCATTCTTCGGTAAGGGCGAAGAGCAATTTCGGAATTCATAGTATAGCTCTTCTTTCTAACTTCGCCATGGGGATATATATTCACGAAGTGATTTTAAGATGAAGTGCTCAAGCTCAGCGATGTAGCTTCCAGATGCTCTCAGTCGCCCTTGCCCGCCTTCTTCGTGTCAGCGATGACTTTCTGACTGACATGAGCTGGCACCTCTTCATAATGGTCGAACTCCATCACAAAGTCACCGCGCCCTTGTGTCATTGACCTTAAATCTATGGCATAACGAGTCAGTTCTGCATAGGGTGCCTGGGCTTGGATGACATTGATGCCATCACCAGGATTCATGCCAACCACCCGTCCCCTCTTGGTATTAAGATCGCTAGCAATATCCCCGGTATACATCTCAGGCATAGTGATTTTGAGATTCATTATAGGCTCAAGCAATACCGGCTGTCCCTGAGATAATCCCTTTTTTAGGGCCTGTGCTCCCGCAATCTTAAAAGCCATGTCCGAAGAATCTACTGCATGGAAGCTGCCATCGTAAAGGGTTACTTTCACGTCCACTACGGGATAACCAGCTAAACCCCCTTCTTGTTTCGCCTCATTGACTCCCTTTTCCACAGAGGGAATATAGTTCTGGGGTATTGCCCCCCCGACAATCTTCTTAACAAATTCAAATCCCCCACCCCGGGGCAAAGGTTCCAACTCCAGAAGGACATGTCCATATTGACCATGTCCTCCAGTCTGCTTTTTATGTTTATATTCTGCCTTGGTTGACATAGTAATAGTTTCTTTGTAAGGAATCTTGGGCAAGTCTAATTTCACCGCTACTCCAAATTTGCGACGTATTTTCTCCCTGACTATCTCCAGGTGGCTATCACCAACTCCGGAAATAATAAACTCGCTAGTATCAGGTTCGCGACGTGTTTGGAGAGAAGGGTCCTCCTCACAAATCCTGGGCAAAACGGTGCTCATCTTATCTAAATCGGTTTTGGTTTGAGGTTGGATTGCCATGCTGAAATTCGCCTGGGGAAACTCGATGCCCTCGAATATTACAGAATGCTCACGAGCGCAGAAGGTGTCACCAGTCGTGGTTAACCCCAACTTCGCCACCGCCCCAATATCTCCAGCTCCGACCTGGGGCACCTGCTGTTGATTTTTACCCAGCATGGTAAAGAGTTGGCCAATCCGTTCTATGCTATTCCTGTTAGCATTCCAAACTTGGGAATTGCTGGAAATAACGCCTGAATAAACCCGAAAATAGCTGATCTTGCCGACATAAGGGTCTGCAGTGGTTTTAAAAACGAGACTTGACAGGGGAGCTTCCAAATCAGGTTTGATTTCCTCTTGATTACCGGTAGCCACGTTCTTAGCTACAAAGGCATCTTTTTCTTCCGGCGAAGGCAAGTAGTCGCAAATACCATTGAGAACTTGCTGAACGCCGATGCCCTGCAAGGCAGAGCCAACAAAAACAGGCACCAGTTTACCAGCGACTGTAGATTTCTTTATGGCGGCAATAATTTCCTCGTTGTTTATGGCCTCGCCCTCCAGATACTTGTTAATGAGCTCGTCATCAATTTCCACGACGGCCTCTACTAACTTCTCACGGCTAGCTTCTGCTTGTTCCTGAAGTGTCGAAGGTATTTCTGCTTCCTGCGAGGTAGCGCCAATATAAGCTTTCATAGTCACCAAATCTATAATGCCCTGAAAATCACTTTGTGAACCTATGGGTAATTGAAGAGGCAAACATCTAGGTGACAACTTAGTCTGAATTCCCTCCAAAGTAGCGAAGAAATCAGCATTATCACGATCCATCTTATTAACAAATATCAACCGCGGCAAATTTGCTTTTTCAGCATCACCCCACATCTGTTCTGTGCCTACCTCTACACCCGAAGCGGCGCATATTACAACTATTGCTCCCTCGGTTACCCTCAATCCCGATCTTACTTCACCCATAAAATCAGCATATCCCGGGGTATCAATGAGATTCAGCTTCATCCCCTGCCACTCAAATGGAAGCAGGGACAGGTTAATGCCCATATGACGTTCCATCTCGAGCGAGTCATAATCTGAGGTAGCAGTGCCATCTTCAACACTCCCCAAACGCTGAATAGCACCTGAGTTAAAGAGCATGGATTCGGTAAGCGAAGTTTTCCCTGCCCCTTGATGAGACAGCAGGACAACGTTTCGAATTTGCACGACTCTACATTATAATCTTGCCCCTGAAGATAAGCAACTGGTGTTACATTATGAAGTGTGATGTTATAATGTGATAGTCACGCTGAGATGAAACTGAGTTACGAACAGGTGAGGCATATCGCCTGGCTTGCTCGCTTGGGCTTAAGCGAGGAGGAGGTGGAGAAATTTAGCCTCCAGTTATCTAATATTCTGGAGAACTTCGAAATACTCAAGCAAGTAGATACAGCCAAAGTGTCACCAGCGACTCATACCATCCCGCTACAGAATGTCTTAAGGAAAGATGATGTAGCTGACTCATATTCCCAAGCTGAAATCTTATCAAACGCATCAAAACAAGAGAAAAATTGTTTTAAAGTCCAGACAATACTAGAGTGAGCACATCTGGCAAATGATTAACATAATTATCGCCATCGTAATTGGCTATCTCCTTGGCTCTATCCCCTCAGCATATCTTGCCGGTCGTCTGGGGAAAGGGGTAGACATCCGGGAGGTCGGCAGTAAAAACATGGGCGCTATGAATGTTTACTACGAGGTCGGGCGAGTAGAGGCCGTGCTAGTAACCCTGGCTGACCTGGGCAAAGGCATAGGAGCAATTCTCTTGGTGAGGTGGTTGTTGGGCATTCCTCCAGAATTTGATCTTCTTACCGGGCTTACCGCCGCAGCTGCCATATTAGGCCATATCTTTCCCGTTTTCCTTAAATTCCGCGGCGGTAAAGGAGCAGCTACCGCCATCGGGATTCTCATCTTCTTGATGCCCTGGGCAGTTCCGTTTCTCTTTATTGTTTTTGCAGTAGCTTTACTTATTACTCGTAATCCCACTTTTAGTTATAGCCTACTCCTTATTGTTTTCCCATTTGTTGCGGGGTTTATTTACGTTGACCGCTACGGCGAGCCCTTGGCTTTAGTATTCTACTCCATAGGCTTGGGGGTATTCCTGGGCATACAGTACATCCCCAGGATTAAAGAGATGCACAGCAAAACTGGCGGCGACTGGCGCAAAGTTATCAGGCGTCGCAGCCTCAAAGAAAGGTTCTAGATATGCCGGCGAATGACATACACCAGCTAACCATTCACGAAGCACACGAGCTTCTTAAACAAAGGAAAATTTCCTCGACGGAACTGACAAAATCTGTACTGAAGCGTGTCGCTGAGATAGAAGGGAAAGTTCACGCCTGTGTCACTATTGTTGAAGACATCGCTCTGAAAGAGGCAGAGAAAGTCGATAATTACATCAAAACTACTCATGAAATTACCCCTCTAACCGGCATCCCTGCCTTAATCAAGGATGTCATATGCACCAGGGGGATAAGGACTACCTGCAGTTCAAAGATGCTGGAAAACTTCGTCCCTCCCTATGATGCTACGGTAATAGAGAAACTGAAGGCACAGAAGGCGATAATAATCGGGAAAACGAATATGGATGAATTTGCCATGGGCTCTTCTACGGAGCACTCCGCCTTTTTTCCCACCCACAATCCCTGGGATTTAAGTCGTGTCCCCGGAGGCAGTAGCGGTGGCTCGGCAGCTGCTGTGGCTGCCGATGAGACTACCTATGCTCTGGGCTCCGACACTGGAGGCAGCGTCCGTCAACCAGCGGGGTTTTGCAGCGTGGTGGGACTCAAACCAACTTACGGACGGGTCAGCCGCTTCGGCTTGGTTGCTTTTGCCAGCTCCCTCGACCAAATTGGGCCAATAACCAAGGATGTCACTGACTGTGCCCTGGTGCTGAATGCCATTGCCGGGCATGACTCCCGAGACTCAACCTCAGTGCCTCATCCTGTACCGGACTACACCCAGCAACTAATTCCAGACATCAAAGGACTAAGAATCGGCATCCCCGTGGAATATCTTCTCGAGGACATGCAAAGCGAGGTAAGAGCGGCTTTAGACGCAGCCATAGATAAGCTACGTGCACTGGGTGCGGAGATAGATTGGGAAGTCTCTCTACCACATACTAAATACGCTCTGGCTGCTTACTATATACTTGCTCCGTCCGAAGCTTCAGCGAATTTGGCCCGCTACGATGGAGTAAGATACGGATTTTCCGAGCGAGATGCCGGTAATGTAATCGAGACAACAGAGAAGACGCGACAATTTGGATTCGGGCCTGAGGTTAAAAGGCGTATAATGCTGGGCACTTATGCTTTATCCGCAGGTTATTACGACGCTTACTATCTTAAGGCACAGAAGGTGCGCACACTGATAAAGCAGGAATTTGACCGAGCCTTTGAAAAATACGATGCCCTAGTCACCCCAACTTCGCCAATAGTGCCTTTTAAGCTGGGGGAAAAGTTAGAAGACCCGATGCAGATGTATCTAAGCGATGTATGCACCTTACCCGTAAACATCGCTGGAATCCCGGCCATCTCCATACCCGCTGGTTTTGCCGATAATCTGCCTATAGGTCTGCAAATCATGGGCAAGCCTTTCAGCGAGGAAATACTGCTGCACATCGCCTTTGCCTATGAGCAAGCAACTGATTGGCATAGGAGAAAGCCCCCATTGTTATGAGAACCATTCAAGTAAAACACTCTATTCAAGTTATATCTATGCCAGAGAGCCATGGTTTTTGTCTGGCTAGGAAAGAGAGTTAGAATAAAGTCAATAGAAAAAGCCTGGCAAGCAACGGGCAAAAGGCTGTTTGCAGTTGTTACTCTGAGGATAAGAGAACAGAAATGGAAAATAGAAGCAACGAGGAAAGCAAAGAGCGTGTTCTCAAGATGGGTAAGGAGCACAACGTTGAGTCCATCAATCTGTGGTTTACCGACATTCTGGGCATTCTGAAAAGCTCTGCCATTACTGCGCAGGAACTGGAAGGTGCCTTGGAGCGAGGGGTAGGCTTTGATGGTTCCTCCATCCAGGGCTTTGCTCGGATCGACGAGAACGATATGGTAGCCATGCCTGACCCTGACACTTTTCAGTTGCTGCCTTGGAAACCCCGAATACACATGCTGTAGCTAGAATATTCTGCGACATCCTGAGACCCGGCGGTGAGTCTTTCGATAGAGACCCCAGATACGTGCTAAAGAGAAATTTGAGGCGAGCAGCCCAAATGGGATACACCTTCTATGTAGGTCCAGAGTTGGAGTATTTCTACTTTCAAGATTCCAAGGGAACACAAGGTTTAGACGAAGGAGGCTACTTCGACATGACCCTCACAGACGTTGCTAATGACCTGAGACAGGAAACAGTTCTTACCCTCGAGGAGATGGGCATAGGTGTCGAGTGTTCTCACCATGAGGGCGCTCCCAGCCAGCACGAAATAGACATGAGATACAATGAGGCATTGACCATGGCTGACAACGTGATGACCTACCGCCTGGTGGCAAAGCAAATAGCTCCACAGCATGGTGTTTACGCCACCTTTATGCCTAAACCGGTCTTCGGTACCAATGGGAGTGGCATGCATATCCATCAGTCGCTGTTCAAAGGTGACACTAATGCTTTCTTTGATCAAAATGACGAATACTGCCTTTCTAAGGTGGCCAGGTGCTTATATTGCCTGACTACTGAGGCACACCCCCGAAATCACTGCGATTACCAATCAGTGGATCAATTCCTACAAACGATTGGTTCCAGGATATGAGGCACCTGTGTACCTTTCATGAGCACGACAAAATCGGGCCGACCTGATCAGAATCCCAGAATACATATGCGGCAATGAAAAGGCCACCAGGGTCGAGTTGAGATCTCCTGACCCAGCCTGCAACCCTTATCTTGTCTTCAGCGTGATGCTGGCTGCTGGACTCGAAGGAATTGAAAAGGAATACGAAATACCAGACCCCGTGGAGGAAAATGTCTATGAAATGACCGGGGAGGAAAGAAAGAGGCGAGGGATAGGCGCTTTACCTAGCAACCTTTGGGAGGCGATTCAGCTCACGGAAAAAAGTGACCTGGTGAAGAAAACCCTCGGCGAGCATGTTTTTGATGCTTTCATCAAGAATAAGAAGTTCGAATGGGATCAATATCGTCGCCAAACAACAGAATATGAACTTAGGAAATATTTACCAATTTTGTAAGTTATCTTGCAAAACTTTAATAAGAATCTCCCTCACCAGAGAAGGATTGGCTCTCCCTCTTGTAGCTCTCATTACCTGTCCGGTAATGAAGGTCAAAGCCTCTTGCTTGCCAGACTTATAATCGGACACTGCTTTATTATTTTCAGTTACTACCTCCTTCACTGCCTCCCTTATCTCAGCAGCATCGCTAATTTGGCTGAGCTCCTGCTCTGCCACAATAGCACTAGCCCTCTTACCACTATAAAACATTTCTTCAAACACCGCCTTGGCAACTGAGCCACTAATAGTCCCATTCTCCACTAAGATAAGCATTTCTGCCAGGTGTTCAGGAGTTACCTTCGTGTTTTCAATTTCAGTATTTGTGGCATTGATCAGCCGGCCAAAGTCTCCCAGAAGCCAGTTGCATACCATCTTCGCCTTGCTGTAGTCTAGCACCTTAAGGCAATTTTCAAAATAATCCGCGATCGCTTTAGAACTAGTTAAGATATTAGCATCATATAAGGACAACCCATACTGAATCACAAAGCGTTCTCTTCTGGCTTCAGGCAACTCAGGTAGCCTGTGCTTGATGTCCTCTATCCATTTTCTATCCAAAACCAGCGGAGGCAAATCAGGCTCAGGGAAATATCGGTAGTCATCGGCATATTCTTTGCTTCTTTGGCTTACCGTTATGCCCTTCTCATCTACCCAGCCTCTCGTTTCCTGCACAAGCTCACCACCCTCCTCAAGCACCATCCTTTGCCGCCTGGATTCGTATGCCATAGCCTGATAAACCGCTTTGAAGCTATTCATATTCTTGACTTCTATTCTACAAAGCAACTCTTTGCTGCCCTGGGGACGGATACTTATGTTAGCGTCACACCTGAAGCTACCTTCTTCCATGTTACCCGTGGACACCCCCAGATAACGAAGAATAGAGCGTAACTTGATAAGATAATCTCGTGCTTCCTCCGGGCAACTCATTTCGGGCTCGCTAACAATCTCCATCAATGGCACCCCTGAGCGATTAGCGTCTATCAAACTATAATCTCCCCTGTGCCATAACTTAGCCACATCTTCCTCGAGATGCACATCGGCGATACCGATTCCTTTTCTAGTCTCATTGCTGTCAATCGTTAGCCAGCCTTCTCTTCCCATTGGGGCACCATGTTGGGAAATCTGGTAGCCCTTCAACATGTCAGGATAGAAATAGCTCTTACGGTCAAATCTACTGTATTCAGGAACTGTGCAGCGTAAGGCCAGGGCACTCATAACCGTATATTCCACCGCCTTCTTATTAATAACAGGGAGCACACCAGGCATGCCCAGACAAATAGGACAAACACGACTATTAGGCGGAGCATTAACGTAATCGGCACTACAAGAGCAAAACATCTTGCTCCTGGTTAGCAGCTGGGCATGAACTTCCAAACCTATAACAGTCTCGTAATCCATAAACCTGAAAGTAGTATACCATCCTCACCAAGCGGAGACAAAACAGCATATCACTCTCCTCCCCACTTTGTCCTTTAGCTTCAAAAGGAAAGTAGAGCAGCTAAACATCATGTATCATAAGTATGATGCACTATGACCGGTGCTGTGAGGCAAGCATATGGTTACAGGGACATAGGCTAAACTGTGAAGTTAGGAGTTTAGTCTTTCCAAAATCTTAGTTCACCTTACACCATTCTCCCCACTGTCCAGCAACAATTAACACTAGCTTAATCTGGCAAGGGGGTTTGAATCTTCACCATCGGCATCTAGGAAATATACCCATCTCTGATGAGGAGTTCGGCGACAAGAACTGCACCCTTGGCTGCTCCCATTTTAGTGTTGTGAGATACCAGAAGGTACTTGATGCCATTTTCCAAGACGTTATCCTTTCTGATTCTGCCGACCACGGTAGCCATGCCATCCTCGGTGTCACGGTCAAGTCGCGGCTGAGGTCTGAACGGATCTTCGTGGACGATTATCATGTGCCTGGGAGCTGAGGGTAGCTCAGCTCCGCCGACCAAGCCGTTGTATTCCCTCAAGACCCTGGTAATCTCGTCAACCGCACAAGTCTTTTGGGTAGAGACAAAGACCGATTCCGTATGTCCTTCCCGGACATTAACACGGGTGCAGGTGCAGCTTACATTGAACCTGGCTGGATTGACTGAATTAACTGCGAAACTGCCCAGGATTTTCTGTGTTTCTCGCTGTACCTTTTCTTCTTCCCCGGCAATAAAGGGTATAACATTGTCCAGGATATCGAGGCCTATCACCCCCGGGCTCCGGCCTGCGCCCGACAGGGCTTGCATAGAGGTCATTATAACGGCGTTAACGCCGAACGATTCGTAAATTGGTTTTAGCGTTATCACCAAGCCAGCAGTGGTGCAGTTGGGAATGGGTGTAATGAAGCCTTTCCATCCCCGAGCTTTTCGTTGTACATTGATTAATTTAGCATGCTCGGAGTTGATGCCCGGGATTAGAATGGGTACATCTTCATCGTAGCGGAAGGCTGAAGTAGTACTTATAACCGCTTTTTCTATGGCGAATTTCGGTTCCAGAATCTTCGCCTGGTCAGACTCTATGGCAGAAAAGATAATATCCAGGGCGGAGAAATCCATTTCGATGGCATTCTGGACAGGCATGGGCATAACCTCCTCTACGGGAGGCTCCTGGCAAAACCAGCGCAAGGCTCCAGACTGGGCATCGGTTATGGCTTCCCTATAGCTGCGCCCTGCTGACCTCTCGGAGGCAGCAAGGGCAGCAATTTCAATCCAGGGGTGACCCTTCAGGGCAACGAGAAATTGCTGACCAACTATGCCAGTCGCTCCTACGATTCCAGCCTTTATCATGGTTTCCCTCCGCTCTGTTTTTGATTTAAGAATAATCGGGCACTATAAATTAAATACTTATTTCTTGTCAAATTTCGTACACCTGCTGACACCTTATTAGGCATCGCCTTGGTAGCTCTTCACGTTTGTACTCTCTATCTATATCCTCTCCCTGCGGATTAGGTACAGGCAGCTTGCACTTCCTTTTACTGAACCAATCGGGGCGAGAGGACTTGAACCTCCGACCTCAGCGTCCCGAACGCTGCGCGCTACCAACTGCGCTACGCCCCGTTTGCCTATGCTATTATATGATGCTTTAATTATTGGGGCAAGGATGAAGTATTGCATTTTAATAATTGATGGAGCATCAGGTTGGCCATTGGCTGCTCATGGTGGGAGGACCTGCCTAGAGTTGGCGCAGACTCCGAACATGGATGCTATGACCAAAGCGGGTGCTGTCGGGCTGCTTCGTACCGTGCCGTCAGGGATGGAACCTAGCAGCGCCTGTGCCTGTATGTCCGTTTTAGGTTATGACCCTCAGGTGTATTATCGGGGCCGGAGCCCCATCGAGGCTCGTGGCATGGGCGTTCCAATTAATGAAGGAGAGGCCGTTTTTCGCTGCAATTTGGTAGCCGCTCGCAACGGGAGGATGTGGAGCTATAGTTGCGGGCATATCAGTACTGACGAAGGCCGAGCTCTTATCGCTAGTTTGAATGAAAAGCTTGGCAGCGATGAAGTGCATTTTTATCCTGGCGTGAGCTATAGACATTTATGCAAAATAAAAGGGAGAGAAGACACCCTGCTGGTTAGCTGCACTCCCCCGCATGATATCCCCGACAAGCCCATCGATGAGTTTCTTCCCACAGGGTCCGGGAGCGACCTGCTGAGAGAGCTGATGATACGCTCTCAGCTTGTGCTTCGAGACCACCCTGTGAACATAGAACGAAAGGCACGCGGCGACATGCCCGCTACTATGATTTGGCTTTTTTGGGGTAGTGGTAAGATACCCGATATGCCAGCCTTCAAAGAGATCTATGGACTTGATGCTGCCCTGACATCCGGAGTTGATATTATGCGGGGTCTAGCCCGAATGATAGGTATGGAGGTGCTGGATATCCATGGTGTCACTGGCGATCTTAACAATGATTGCGCTGCCCAAGCCATTGGCGCATTGAAAGCACTTGGGAAATATGGCATGGTGGTTATCCATGTGGAAGCAACCGATGAAGCCGCGCATGCCGGCCTGTTTAATGACAAAATAGAGGCTATTCAGAAGGTAGATAAAGAGATTGTGGCTCGACTTCGTTCCTGGGATAAGGATGCCCTCCGGGTGCTAATTCTGCCTGACCACTCCACGCCGATCAAGATTCAAACCCATGTTGCCGACCCTGTTCCGTTTGTACTCTGGGGACCGGGGTTCACAGCTAGCGGGGCAAAGAGATTCACCGAAGCAGAAGCTAAAGGCACAGGCATTTTTCTCCAGGAAGGGTATAATATTATGAGCAAGCTAGTACACAGTAAATGAAGGTGCAGAGATGGCACTGATAGTCCAGAAGTATGGTGGCACCTCGGTAGCTGATGCCGAAAAGATTAGGAATGTAGCTCGCCGGGTCACCAGAGCAAAAGACGAGGGAAAGCAGGTGGTAGTTGTTGTTTCGGCTATGGGAGACACCACCGACAATTTGATTAAATTGGCCTACCAGGTTAACGAACAGCCTGGTGATAGGGAACTCGATGTTCTTTTGTCCACCGGGGAGCTAGTTTCCAGTACCCTCTTAGCTCTGGCTTTGGAGAGTTTGGGTTACAAGGCAGTCAGTCTTACCGGCGCTCAAGCAGGTATCCAGACCGACTCTAGTTACAGTCGAGCTCGGATTCTCCGCGTCGATCCAAAACGAGTGGTCAGTGAGTTAGAAAAAGGGAACATTGTCATTGTGGCCGGGTTTCAAGGCGTGAATCAGGAAATGGATATCACCACTTTGGGCCGCGGTGGTTCCGATACAACGGCAGTTGCTCTCGCTGCCAGCCTGAACGCCGAAATATGCCAGATATATACTGATGTTGAGGGTGTCTATACTGCTGACCCTCGCCTTGTGTCCGAAGCGAGGAAATTGAAGGAAATTGGCTATGAGGAGATGTTGGAACTGGCTAGCTGTGGAGCCAGGGTAATGCATAACAGAGCGGTGGAATTGGGAGGGTTGTATAATGTGCCCATTTTGGTGGTTTCCAGCTTTAGCGATAGCCCGGGTACCGTCATTCGTAAGGAGGTCTCCATGGAAGTAAGAAACAAGGTAAGGGGGATTGCCTATGATACCAATGTGTCTAAAGTCACCATTGTTGGTGTTCCCGACCATCCTGGTATTGCTGCGGTAATCTTCGAGCCCTTGGCTAGAGCAAATATAAATATAGATAATATCGTCCAGAATGCCAGCATTAATAATATTACTGATCTCACGTTTACGGTGACTCGGGGTGATTTAGTTAAGGCAATGTCCATCGTGGAGCCAGTGGTTAAATCTGTGGGGGGTAAGCAATGTGTCGCCGATTCTACGTCGGCCAAAGTTAGCATCGTAGGTACTGGCATACAAAATGCACCGGGCTATGCTGCCAGAATGTTTCGCACACTTTATAAACAGGGCATTAACATCCAGTTAATTACGACTTCCGAGATGAGGATAACCTGTATCATTTCTGAGGATAGGGTTAAGGATGCTGTTCAGGCATTGCATCAAGCTTTTGAACTGGAGAAGAGTCAGCCTTGAGCTTGCCGAAGGGAACTTGACAATCTTAGCTTGACATCGTAAGTTTATGGAAATGGACATTGCGTTCTACCAACAGCAAAAGGAAGAAGAGACTCGATTAATGCAGCAACTGAGCAAGGAAGCCATAAATTTGGCTCTTCAAGGTAGGTGGGAGGAAGCTGAAGCGGTCAACCGAAATATAATCGAGCGATTCCCCGCTGATGCCGAGACTTATAATCGTCTTGGCCGAACTTTGACAGAATTAGAAGACTTTGACGGAGCTAAGGCAGCCTATGTTAAGGCTTTGGAACTCGCCCCTGATAATGCTATTGCTAAGAAAAATCTTGCCCGCTTAACCAGTTTGTCAGAATCTATGGCAGCCTTGAGTAACAACGCTCAGAAAGCTTCGCCCCGGAGAGGTCAAGCTCGAAAAGTTGCTCTTGACCTTTTTATAACTGAGATGGGCAGAGCTGGAGTAGTCGATCTTCACGATGTGGCTTCACGTGATATCTTAGCTAAGATGGGGTTTGGCGACCAAGTACACTTAGAAGTGAGAGGACGACAGCTAATTGTGAAAAGTGAGGACGGAGAATATTTGGGAGAAGTGGAGCCGAGACAAAGATTGCGCCTCGTTCAACTAATGCAAGGTGGCAATAAATACGATGCGGCAATCCTCAATGTAGAAGAAAACAAAGTGCAGGTGGTCATTAAAGAAATGTATCAACATCCCAGCCAAGTGGGACGCCCCTCCTTTCCTGTTAAAGCTGAAGAACACTTGCGCACGCATATTAAAGAAAGCCTGCTCAGACGAGGAGTCATTACTGACGAAAGTGAGAGCTTGGCCGAGCTTGGATATTTTGAGGAGGAAGAATATCCTAGCAGCGAAGAGGAATCTTTACCCGAAGGTTTCACCGTCGTTGGTGAAGGCGGAGAGAGAGGAGTTGAGACTTGATGGAAGTCGCAATAGTAAAACCTATTGATATCGAAGAGGAGATGAAAAGCTCCTATCTCGACTACGCTATGAGCGTCATCGTTTCCCGAGCCTTACCCGATGCGCGCGATGGTTTGAAGCCAGTGCAACGACGTGTCCTGTACGCCATAGATGGCTTAGGATTGCGGCACAATAGTCCATACAAAAAGAGTGCCCGCATTGTTGGTGAGGTAATGGGGAAGTATCATCCCCATGGAGATGCCCCGATATATGAAGCTATGGTACGCATGGCTCAGGATTTTTCTCTGAGGTATCCCTTAGTTGATGGGCAGGGTAATTTTGGCAGCGTTGACAATGATCCACCAGCGGCAATGCGGTATACCGAAGCTCGCCTTTCCAAAATTGCCGAGGAAATGTTAGTTGACATCGAAAAAGATACCGTCGCCTTTGTTCCCAACTTCGATGATTCTCTCCAGGAACCCTCTGTCCTGCCCGCCAAGTT
>Ga0209986_10002880_pt1 | contig 15390 bp, 28 predicted proteins | sample BlataG_FD_183168 | JGI IMG/M metagenome (GOLD analysis project Ga0209986, IMG submission 183168) | Deep subsurface microbial communities from Black Sea to uncover new lineages of life (NeLLi) - Black_00105 metaG (SPAdes) (version 2) | ecosystem: Environmental > Aquatic > Marine > Oceanic >...
AGGTTCAGAGTATGTCATTCTGTCAAATTCTGAGGCAGTTGCCCAACCCGTATCTCCAGTCGGATCAGTCCACCATATACGATATTTTTTATATGGAAATTTATCAACAGAAGGTTTATCTGTTACGAATTTTTTCCTCTTTGGTTTTTGTTTTGTTTTTCTATTGTTCGGCATATTAAATTAAAAATTGTAAGCGTAACTTACAATAACACAAGTCACCCCTATTTACTATAGTGGGAAATTTTGAGTCAACTGAATTTTTATAAAATCAAAGTACTTCGCGTACGACGGACTTAGAAAATCAAGAAAAATGAATAGTTTCAATAACTTATATCATGGTAGACTACCAAAGACCCCCTAAATCTACCATAAATTTACCATAAAAAACACCTTAAGTTATTGATTTTATTATCTTTTTAAGGGTATGGTAGCCTTGGTAGCCTGTTTTTGTCCGAGTGAAAAAATATTTTTTCCAACCACTCAGAAATTCCCACTATAGTAAACTACCTAATGGTCAATAATCTTAAGTTTTTCTATATCTTTTGCTATTTTAGCAACTAAAGCGTACCACTGACCACGATGCACGGACTTAAATTCAGGGTTCTCTGCTTTATCATAGGCCTCTTTTAAGTTCATAAGCCTATGCATATCTCTATTAAGGTTACGATTTAACTTCGTTCTGATCTTGTTTAACTCTCTGGTTGTATTCATCTAACCTCCTCAGCCATTTTGTTTTATAATCCACGAACCGCTGTCCATCTACCGTAAATCTTTGAAATACACCATCGGGTGTACACATTAGAACCACTCCTTGGGTAATCTTTGTGTCATAAACGTGGTCATGTGCCATAGCATAAGCAGACAACTGTAGGTAGTAATCCTCAATCCATTCCTCTTTCTTTGGTTTATTAGATTGTTTAAAATCTACAATGCTTTGTTGATCAGCGTAGATACCACATAGATCCGTTGCTCCCGCATAAAGATCAGGATAATACAAGGTCACCTCAGAGCCCCATATCTCCTCCATATCGCCCAATCCATGCATAATAACCTGTGAGGCCATGTACATAGCCAAACGACCCGTTTCGGTTAAATCTAGGCTCATTTTGCCCGTTTTAAGGCCATTTATATACGACTCTAAGCATGTATGCATTTTAGTTCCCCTAGATTGAGCATCTTTAGTAATTGTAGCTGCCTCTTTTTCGCCAACATTTTGTCGCCATCTAACCAAACTTGCTCTTTTCTCCTCAGATTGGGTGGCACTTAAAATAGTCGTAACTGAGGGTAGCTTTCGCTCACCACCTATACTATAATGTCGCGCTCCTTTAATTAAAGCTCTCGTACTCGTAGGGTATTTGTATAATTCGTTCCACTTCATTAGTTTAATCTAAGTCTCCTTTTCTCTCTAAATTGTTTTAAGCTATCAATAAATTCTAAATGTTCATTTAAATTCTGATCCGCATCATAATCATTTTCTTTTGCATAACACACCATACATTCATCATCAAAAGGTTTTCGCATACCAGGAAGCAATGGTGCATCCTTAACTTTATTTTCTTTGTACTCTTCAGGTAACAAAGGTTCCTTACAAATGACACAGCATCGTATATCTTTTTTATTCTTCATATTGTTTTAAGTACCCCCTAAATGTTTCTTCATATTCTCGATCCATGCGTTTAAGCACTTTCTCGTAATGTTTTCTTTCTTTTTTATTCTTACAAACTTTTTTCATATAACGTTTATCTTTCCATAACTCAGAAGCTATCGGGTTTCTCTTCGTCATAAATATAAATTTGCACATTCATTCGTTTTTGTAAAGCACTCGGTGACCGATTAATTTTTGTTCCGATATTACAGTTATAACTTTTTGTTTTTCTCAACGATTTGGTTTTAACATCAATCAAACAACTCTGACCTTTCTTATCCGTTAAAACTAAATCAAAAGGACAATGGGGATCTAAAGCTTTAGCTACATAAAAACCTTGTTTCATAAAATGTGCCGCGGCTTTCAATTCTGTAATCGCACCCTTTTTACTTTTTTCCGACATACCAAGATGTATCTCTTCCTTCTTTTTTACACCATAGATAATGTCCACGTAAAACTTTTTTACTTAAACGTTCTGCTGCACGTTTTGGATTGTAACGTAAAATTTTATTTGTCTTTATAGTGTCTGTTTTTTCTATCAGCATATAATTTTCTCCAACATAAATTTGATAACCAGGTTGCAAAAGAATCTAAACATTTCCAAACTAATCTCATGCAGATTTCTCTTCTTTTTTTGTCATTCGTTTATTAATTTCTTTAACAGAATTATGAAGAAGATACTCACCAGGTAACTTAGACATTTTTAAATCACCTTTTGTAATCGATCGATATAAAAATAAAAAACCTTTAATCTGAGATAAGAATAATTTTGCCGTAGCACGATCAAACTTTTTCTGTTTAATGAATGTATTAAGTTGATTAATATAATTTTCAATTTCAGTTTTTCTTGCAGGCCAATCAATAACCTTAAACCCAGCAATAAGATTCTCATAATGTTTTTTACATTCAACCTTAAAATTAACTAACTCTGTTTTAGGTTTTTTTAATTTCATAATATACCTTTCATTTTTTTACGTTTACGTCGGTTACCTGCATGAATGAACAAAGTCCACGAATCACCGTTGCCGTCCATGTAATAACCATCCACGATCCACTGTTTATTTTTCTTCTTCATCTTTATTCTCCCTTCTGTTTATTTCTTTTTGATTGTAGCCTTTCATTTGTAAAAAGTTATACAACATTCTTATTTCTTTCTTAATTGTTTTATATTCTTGAAGCAATAAGTCACGATCTTTTTCTGCAAACCAACGAAGTTCATTCGAAATAGAAAGTTCTCGCTTAACTTTAGTAAGTTCTTTACGAAATTCTTCAAAACTTTCTGCCTCAACAAGTTCTCCTTGATTGCTACAATAATAACAATCGACATCGACTTTATTAACTTTAACATAACCATTTCCCTTACATGAAGAACAAATTGTTTTTTTCATTAGATCCTCACAGCAATGTATTCGTAATAAGAGTCTTTCCAGTTTCGCGTAGGTCTGATTTTCTTCTGAACAAGTTCAATGACATGATGTTTTTTAATAGAAGAACTTTTTTCTGCGATTTTAAAAACTCCAAACTTATGTAAAACGTGTGTTGCAAGTTTACGCAATGCATGCATGGCATCGAGTCTTTCTTCATAAGTTTTATACTCTTCCCACACTCTATCTTTAATAGCCTCACTACAGGTGTCGACTAAAAGAAAACCGCGATAATAAACTAAACGATCGCCAAACTTTGCTTGATCAAACCATTGATCAAATTCCTGAGGGCTCATAATTTTTTTACGGCTAGGTTTATCGACAATGTTCATGATTTAACTCCCCATAGTTGTTGCATCATCTGTAGACAAACTTTTGGGTTCATGTACATAAATTTGTTTAATGTTTTCTTTTGTTTTTCTTTATCACCCAGTAAAGTAAACTCACCTGTGTCCCAATTGACTTCAATAAGTTTTTCTTTCTCTAGCTGTTTAAAACGTTCTTTAACGTCATCGCTATATTTTTTTGACATTACTTTCTCCTCTCTTGTTGGTGTCTTTGTTCTTGCTTTTCAAGTAACCATGAAATGGTCTTTGCAATAGACAAAGGCGTTTCAAATATTTGTTTGCTCAACTTTTTTAATCGGTCATGAGCATCTACCGATACGGATATTGTTTTATGTTTTTTATTCATACGTACCTTTCTTGGTCTTCATATAATCTTTTTATCTTATTTTACAATATTTTCAACAAAAATAAGTTATTGACTTTATTAAATAATTTCTATATTTTTATAATTCTTACCACAGGAAAATCTTTTCCACCCCCACATCTTTACTCCCTTAAGGTGTGGGGATTAAAATTTATGGTTTGCCTTGACCAACTCTTTTCTTTTTCGTATATTTTTTGTTTGGTCTTTTTGAAACTCTTCCAGGTCTTTTTATTTTTTTTCTTTTGGTGTAATTGTCGACGCCGAATCCTTTTGCTTTTTTAGCCATTTATGATCATCCTCTGTTAGTTTTAAATATTTAATACTTCCATTAACGTATTGCCTTGTATCTTCACCACAATTTGTACAACGATAATAATCGGTTACAATCGCTATAAGTATAGACTCTTCACCGCATTCTGGACAATGACCATGAACGGTATCAATATTAAGGAAAGAGTCTTTGATCATTGTGCTAGGGGATTTTTTCCGCTAGCTTTAAGTTCTTTTATTTCTAATTCTAAAACTTGAATGGTTTTATCTAATACTGCAATCTTTTGATTTTGTTTTTCAATTTTAACATTTTGTCCTGCAACTTCTTTAAGTAATGGATTTAAATCAAGACCTGCAAGTGAATTTAATTTTTCTTGCATTTCTCCGTAAGTGACAAATCCTGCTCCAATTGCTCCCAACACACCCACCAAGGCTGCAATTCCTGCCAATTGATTTTTAAGCTTTTCCATTTTTCCTCCGTCTCTTCGTTATAATCAAACTCTTGAAAATTACCAGAATTTATTGACAAGAAAGACATTCATCAGAACCTTTATCTAATTCCGCGATAGCCTCTTGTCTACATCCTTCACTGCAAAATGTTTTTGGATCGTCTGGTTGTCCTTCAAAATCTTTACCGCATTGAACACATTTCTTAATCATTAAATACCCTTAAGTTTGGGGTTAATAATATTTTGTTTTGCTCTTGGACGAGACTCTCTTTGTTTAGCTGTATACGCAGCTTGAGCCATTTTCTTGGCCTCTTTATCTCTAAATTTAATTAAGTGCATAAAGTCTTTACTGTCCATATTAGTTACCTTTGAGTATCTTAATCTCATTAATTAGTTTTTGTTTTTGAAGCCTAATATTATAGATTTCTTTTTCTTTTGTAAATATAGGATCGTTTTGTGTGTAAGATACCAGGGAAGCATCAGCGTATAGTACTCGATTATCTCTAATATTTGCTTGATTTTCATATATTTTTTTAGGTTTATAAAACGTAACATTTGCATATTGCTGTAAAACGTCGTTATTACTCATTATTTTAAGTTTAACAAGGTTCTTGAGTTGTAGGTTTTTACCAATATCCTTGACTTGTGCGTCTATCTTATCCATACTCTTCGCCAATGAAATCGATTTTTTCTCACCTGAAACGTTGTCTTTGTTGTCAGATGCAACTTCTGTTGTTTGTTCTTCTTCTGTCGATGTTTCTGTCTCTGTACTTGCTTCCTCGTTCGATTTCTGTTCAGCCTGTAATGATGATGGCTCCTGTTCCACACTTTGTGGTTCCTGAGGATCCTGAGAATCTTCAACCTGAGAAAGAGGAGCGTCAGTTTTTTCATCGGAAGGCTCCGAACTCTCTGTAAATGAATTGGTATCAAGAACTTCTTGTTTGTCTTCTTCTTTCAATTCTGGTAATGATTCATTTGTTTCAAATTTTGGCATCTCTGTAAATGTCTCCTGAAAATTCATTTCTTCTGTATCTGTTTGGAGCTCTAATGTACTCCATTCTTCTATCTTTACTTCTTCTTCAAATTTAAAATCATCAAACTTTAAATTTTCTTTTATATCTTCGTTTAAATCAAACAATGCCGTTTGTGTTGCGCTATCTAAAGGCGGCACATAGGTATAAGTTACTGATAAATAAGGATTTTTTAGGTCTGCACCCAAATGACCTGCTGGTGATGTCCCTGGTACATCAAAACTATATTTTAAATTGACGTTATAATCTTGTTGTGAATTTGATCCAATAATTAACGTGTCTGTCATAGGTTCATAATTACAACGGTTCCATGTTGCACAACTTCCAGATAGTGTTCTATTTTGTGTTATAGTTTGTCCATTATCATCAACTGTTTCTATAGTTTGAGTGACAGATTGTGTTTGATTATTCCAAAACCAAACTTCTGCTGATCCTGTAACACTAAAACCTTGATTTAAAGATTCTTTATTAATACCTTCTGCGTTTAAGCTAACAGAATCACTAACCACAGTACCGTCATGGTGGCCAGCAATTGTATTAGAACCATGATAAGTATTGCCCGTATTCGTCCAACCCGTTGTAAAGTCTTGCGAAACAAGATTGTTAGTAGTGTCAGCATAACTTAAATTACTTACTAGACTTAGACTTACCAGCAGCTTTATTAAATTCTTTTTCAAATTTTATAGCCTCCTTCTTTTCCTGTTCTTCAATAATTTTTAATGCTTTTGTATATTGTTCGAAGTCAGGTCTAAGCTTACCGTATTTTTTCCATTCTTTAGTCGCTGCTTTACCAATCTTACCTTTGTATGGGCAAGGAGTTCCTGCATTTTCCATTGCAGCAAATACTCTTGCATCTTGGCAAAGTAAAGATACTGCAGCCACAGCCATACCATTTGCTTTAAGTTCTCTTGCAAGTTTAATTCTTTCACAATTTAAATCTCTAACTGATTTGCCACCCGATATACCAAACGTAAAAGTTTGTAATCCACCAGATACTCCAGTGCTACAAACATCGATCCCCGACCCATTAAAACCTGGTGCATACGCCGCGGGAGGTGCTGATTTTATATTAGAATTAGAAGTATTAGTAGTAGTACTACTAGATGAAGAGCCAGATTCATATGTGGTTGATGCACTGTATCCTCCTGTTATAGATGTATTTCCCCCAGAGACATTGTTCTGCGTCGTATCTGCATAAGATTCGAATGAATACACCAATACTATAAACAATATTAATAAACGGTTCATTTGTTTCCTTTGGTTTTATTGATTTTGCAGGGGCTGCCTGTTTAGGGAAGAGTATTATATGCTATTTATTTTTTATTTTCAATATCATAGAACATATTGTCAGTATTTTCTGTAATCCAATTCGAATCTTCGCAATCCCAGACTGTATTTTGGACTTTAAAGTCTGGCCAATCGTTATCAACGGTATAGCTATTAATGTGCCACAAAATGCGATTATTAGGCTGAGCTGCATAATTGCCGTTAGTGAGAGCCAGTATATGTGCACACTTATGTTCTTGAGGTATTTCAGAATGTTCAGTATTAAGAATATTGGACTCAGGATGACCCCAGTCAACAGTAAAAAGATAGGTGCCAGGATAAAACTTTTTATCCTTTCCCCTAAACTTACCATCTACACCATCCAACCAATCAAACCGATGCACACTAGGATAGTAACTAAAACAATTCCACAACTGTAACTCTGATAACGACATATCGGGCACTTGATCTCTAGAAAAATGTTTTTGGAAAAACGCTGAAATAGGCAAACGCCAATAGCACGCACCGTTCGATAACATGATATTGAATAGGATCGCACGACCAGTGATGCTTGTAATACCGAAAATAACGCAGTCTCTTTCACCTCGTCTCTTCTCGTCCATATCGTACAAATATTCTGTCCTAACTTTGCAATAAATCGGGGCAGTGTTTGCGTTAAGGTATGACATAGTTTCTCCTTATTAATCATAAATATCACCCCAAGTTTTACCAGACTCATAATCTACCTTATTGGGAATCTCTAGTTTAACAGCATTTTCCATGATTTCAATGATCGTATCAGCATGTTCTTTAGATTCTACGGATATATCTAATTCATCATGTATCTGTATATGAGGCACAATGCCTTCTTTATATAAATCTAACATTGCTTTTTTAGTCATATCTGCAGCTGATCCTTGAATTAGTTTGTTTAATGACTTGTAAGTCATGGCTCTTCTTATACCAGGGCCATGTTCTTTAAGTGCCTCTTCATGAGGTAAAGGTTTATATGGCATACTACTCCAGGTGCTTGGTTCCCATAAATGAAAACGACATCTTCTTCCAAGTAATGTTCGAATCTTACCCGATGCTTGTGCTCTTCTTGATACAGCATCCATTAATTCTTTAACAAAAGGAACCTTACCGTGATACTGTTGAAACAGTTCATCGGCTCTCGCCTTACTTACACCAAGTTCAGCTTGTAGTTTATTTTTACCCATACCATAAAACAAACCTAGATTAATTGTTTTTGCTTGATCTCTCGGTATCTCAGCCATCTCAGCAACGATAGTATGAAAGTCTGCATCACCTTTTCTATATTCTTCTAATACACCCTCAACTCCATATAATTTTTGAAGTGAAGCATAATGCACTACAAGTCTTGGTTCTTGTTGTGAATAGTCAAAACAACCCCAGGTTGTTCCTTCTTCTGGTAAAAACAAAGAACGAATCAAAGGCCCTAGATCTTTATTCCTTGCAGGAATTTGTTGTAGATTTGGATTAGAATAACTAAATCTTCCTGTAACTGTACCACCTTGGTCTGACCGTATTTGATTTATATCTGCATGAATACGACCTTTATGTTCATGTTTAATAATCGTATCAATAAAAGTTGTATGTGCTTTGTTTATCTCTCTTGCTTTTGCAATTTTTTGAATCAAAGGATGGGAATGATTTTGTAAAAAGTTTTTTGTAAAACTGGGTGCATTAGATTTTTCTGTTCTATCGTAAGGTAATTTTAAATGATCAAATACTTTTGCAATAGATGCCGCAGCCCATAGTTCTACGTTTACATTGGTTTCTTTTTTAATATCCAATAGTAAATTTTTTTCTTGGGTTGCTAAATTAGATTTTAATTTATGTGCTTGTTCTGTATCAACCCTTACTCCTTTGAATTTCATATCTACTAAACATGGAAATACTTCTGTTTCTAATTCAAATACATTATGCAAGTCCTGGTCTTCTATTTCTTTTTTAAATCTATCCCAAAGTTTATAAGTTAATACAGCGTCTTGTTCTGCATATTTTCCAACATACATTGCGGGAAGTTTCCACATTTCTGCTTTTGCATCCACACTCCATTCTTTTGCTGCTGCTTGTAATTCAACTTCACTTTTACGTTCTTTTAAATAATCATAAGATAATGAATTTAAATTATACCAAAACCTATTCTCGTCAATTAACGAAGCCGCGATCATAGTGTCTACAACTCTACCTTCAATCTTAAATCCCATTGCTCTAATCCAACACACATCATACATGGCGTTGTGAAATATTTTTGTTGCAGGCGTAGAAAGTACATCCTTAAACCATTTTAAAACCCTATCTCTATCTAGGTTTCCACCACCTAAATGATCAAATGGAAAATAACCTTGCCAATCTTCTACAGCTACGGCAATACCAACAACCTTACCATCGCCAATCACAGACCCCGAACCACGGCTCTTTATGTTTGGATCACAGGTTTCTAAGTCAATGGCTATCTCATCATAGTGGCTTAAGTCTTTAAATTCACTTGGGGGAACCCACTCAGTTTGTGGTTTAAATAACGGTGGTTGTAATCCTCTAGTCATTATCCCAGCCTTTTCTCATATGTGCAATCTCTAATTCACAGTAATGAATAATTTTATTTAAATCTTCTATTCCATTTTTCTTTTCATATCTCACCGCATATTTAATGACGTTGGCTTGAAAAGGATTAAGATTGTTTTCTCTGATAAAAGTCCAAGGTTGAATTTTCATCTTGTAGTGTTTACCACCAATCTGTTTTTCCTCTGGAAATATTCTTTCTAGTTCATCTTTTGTGCTCATAATAACTCCTTTGTTTATGTGGTAGTTGTTGATTTAACGGCATATGATTGAATCCAGGAACCTAAACAAACCGAACCAACGTCGCTGCTATAGCAAGATCCTACCACTGACCCCAGGACAAATTGTTTAGTTCCAACTTTTAACCTCATATTACATAACTCATATCAAACGATTTGGGTTCTACGACATGTAATTCTTTTTTTGTTCTTGTTGCTCCAACATAAAATAATCTATTTTCATCGTCGGGATTTTTTTCATAATTTCTAAAACTGTTTTCCGTTAAATCTGTAAGCAATACGACATTATCACATTCACCGCCTTTCATAGCATGAATAGTAGATAATTTTATTCTTGGTTCTTTTTTCAATTGCTCTCCATTTCTTCTCATACTTCTAATATACTCTTTCGTTTTAAAGTCAATGTCGTCTAATGATTCGTACCAAACATTTTTTGTTTTTAATCCATGATCTTTTAAACAATCATCGATACTGTACATTTGTTCTTTTAATAACGTTTGACCTTTTTTTAATTTTGGATTGATGTTTCCGCTTCCTGTACTAATGTGATGATAAATATTTTGTATAGCTCTATAATCTAACACTTCTCCTTTTCTCCATATCTCCCAATCATGTATTGCCTTATAGGTTTCGTTATCAATAGAAGTTTCGTTTTTAAAAGAATAAAACCATCCTCGTTCTTCACAAAAATCTTTTGTATCTTCTAATAAATATTTTGTTCTAGCTAATACAAGCCACTGACCACTGGACATGTTTAATTGATAAATATCGTTATGGTGTCTAAGTAAGCCCTCTGCTGAATTAGGTTTCCATATTTTTTGTCTACGTCTACTAATTCGTTGTGATAGATTAATAGATAAATCATGAATATCTCCCGATGGAACTCTATAAGATTGATCTAAAACCCTTATTTTATCAGCTTTTAGAGCAATAAAATGATTAATATCTGCTCCCGCCCATCTAAATATAGCTTGATCATCATCCCCTGCAACGTAGGCGTCTTCAGATTTATTCCATATCTGCCTAACCATGAGCCATTGTAAGTAACTTAAATCCTGTGCTTCATCAATAAACACAACATCAAAGGAAGGTGATGCGTCTTTATTAATAAATTTTGAAATCATATCTGTAAAATCAATAAGACCTAATTCCTTTTTATAACGTTCTAACTCTTGCGCAATAATAATAAGTTTATCTCTTTCTATGTCCGAGTCATGTTCGTTTAAATCAAATTGTTCTTCTATAGATATTCCTCTTACTCTAGCTAAACTAATTAAATTTAAATAATCACTATCTGAAGAAAAATACCCACCAAAATCATCTTGATACGATGCATAGGCAACTGAAAAACCTAACTTCTGTCCCAAGTCTTGATAATGATATTTTTTCATAACTTGATTTTTACTAATACCTAAAACTCTAAAGGCTAAAGAATGTAATGTTCTAAAATAAGGAAGGTCTTTATCATCTAACCCAAACTTATGTTTTGCTCTTTGCAGTGCTTCTTCTGCTGCTTTTTTTGTAAAAGCAAAGTAACCAATCTTCTTTGGAGATGTTCCTTTATCTAAATATTCTTCAACTAAACCCAATAAAGTTTGAGTCTTACCTGTACCAGGTGGTCCTAATATAATTGTCCTCATTAAAAAACATCGTCCTCTTTATATTTTGGTTTTTCAAAACTCATTTCTTGTTTTGCTATTGCTTTCATAGTTAGAACCTTAACTCGTTTACCCTCTATATTTAAAGTTTTCTCTTTAGTTTCAAACAAGTCTTCAATCATGGTTCCTGTTTTACGAATATCATATGACCATTTTTGTCTTTCTAAAAACTTTTTAAGATCTTTCCACCTAAATAAAGTTTCTCCATCTGCTGTGAATGGAACACCTCTAAAGATATCACTTCTTGTTTTACCCTGTGCTCTCCTCACAACAAAGTCTTCAATTAAATCTTCTAATTGATTTTTAATAGATAAACTTTCAGGTGGTTCTATAATCTGAACCGTTGAAAATAAAACCCTTAACACAGTATCCCATTGTCTATCGGATACTCTTGGTATTACCATGTTTAGTTGTTCCATACATGCCTTTTTAAATCTTGCTTGTATTTGTAAATCATCTGTTTCTAATTCTAATCTTTCTCCATCCACGTTTACAAACCATTGTGGTTGTGGTTTATGATTAATCTTAGTCAGGTTATTAATTTCAGGTAAAGATGAATTACCAAAACCTACACCATATTTTCTTGTTCTACATACATCTTTATTACAAAATGCATTGATCGGTTGGTCATTACAACTATACCCATATTCTTTTTTACGTATTGATTTCTTAATATTCTCAACCTCAATATTACCCAAAGGAGGTTCTAGGTATAATCGATTATAATCTTCAATCTTTGTTTCCCAATCATCAGGGGATGATTTCTTTAGATATACACCTAAGTTATACAAACCGTTATTTCGTGTTCCTTGCGGAAAACCTTGAGAGCAAAGTATTCTTAAACAAGGTGGACCATCTTGAACTGCTTCAGCTTTATCATTAAGTTTTAATTTGATGTTGTCTAATTCTTTTGGATCTACTGCATACTTGTCATATAACTCATAAAACTGTTCTAATGATGCGGCAGAACCATCATCATTAAATGCGTACTTCATTCCATTTTTACTATTGTAGTAAGGTAAACTACAGAAGTTTCCTCTGTCATTTGTTTCAATATTTATTTTAGTTTGTTGTGGAAATACTTTATCTTTTCTTGCTGCAAGTCCTAAAGCAGAAGAAAGTTCTAATAGTTTGTCCCTCATCTGTGATGCAGGAATAAAATCTTTTGTGAATAAATATAAATGTGCACCACCACTTTTTGAACGGCATACAATAATTGGAATCTTGTTATCTCTTAAAGTTTTTGTAAATTGTTTGTGATTAAAATTATACTCATCAATATCAATGGCACCCCATCTCGCTGTATTGTCTTTTGTAATCGGAACAATACCAATGTTTGCGCCTGTACCCTCAAGATGTTTTCTTACCACATCATGACTTAATTCTTTCTCCACCCACATATGACTAGCTTCAACCTTACCGTTGCCATTAGACCCCGAACCACGTTTAGTGAGTCCATATCCAATATGTAGTCCTTCAAATATCTTTATAAATTTTTCAATCATTGCAGCCTTTTAACTATGGGGCTTTCGCCCCATAGCTTATTTTTATAATTTTAAAAAGGAGCGTCTCCGAGTTCTTCGGATTTTTCCTCTTCATATTTTGCATTTACATCACCCTTACTAACGTTTTGTGCAAACGATTTCGCGGTCTCATAGGTGTTAACATCTGTTAACGGTCCTACTTTTGTAATGCTCCAATTGAAGAACTCTCCTTTACTATTACTTTGTGTTATTGTTTTAAGATTATAAACATGACTAAAAGATGGTGGTTTAATAATTTTACCACCACTTGTAATATGTTTATTGCTAGTGATCATGGTATTCCATTCCCTACTCTTAACAAGTTGAGATGAAGCCATCGCAATTAATGCAGATTCACTAACACCGTTTTTATCCAATAACATTACAAAGTGATTGGCTGTATTTGCTAAATAATTACCATTAGGTAATCTATCTTTACCCATGGTATCTCTTTTAGCGGTGTGGATGATTGGATCATCAGCTGAATAAGTTTGTACAGGTGCACTTGACCCCTGACCCCTATCAGCCCATTCAACTAATTCTCTTTTGTAATAACATCTGAGAACGTTGATACCTGCCTTTCCATCATAGAGTTTCTTTGAAACACTATTGATGATCATACCCGCTTTTGCACCCTCAATGTATTCCCCTTTGTTAGGGTTTACTTGTGGAGACATTTGCTGAAGTATTCTTAGAAACGGAATCTTTATGTCTTCCGTTCCTATGTTCTCCAAACCCATGCCAGCATCAGCTTCAATTAGTGATGCTATATTTGCAGGAGGTTTAGAGTTTTGTTTTTTCACGAGTTTCTTTTCACTATTCTCGTTTCTCTGTTCACTACTCACTATTAACTACTCCTCTTGATTTTTGTTTGGTTTCCTACAAACAGTTTAAACAACTCAGGTGGCACCTCAAGACCGTTCTCAAGGCGCTCCCTGAAAGCTGCAACTAATTGACGGTTATTTACATCCACTTTTTGTGAAGGCATATAACCGCTATTTTGAGCAAGGCTAGCGTATTCCACTGCCTTGTTATCTTCGCCACGACCAAAGGAAACGGTAATATTGTTTTTAATAATATCACCTAGACCGTTATTACGAAGCCATTTTAACGCTTTTTCTCTATCCTCAGGGTTTTTGTCTTCCTTGGGTAGATACGCATTAATTACTTTTTTAACTTCCACTTTTGTGCCATCGGCTAGTGTAAGTTTTTCTAGACCTTTTTCAGCTAATAAATCAGGTATCTCTTCATAAGATACTTTCTTCATTTCTGCTTTAAGATTGTCTAGTTCCTCTTCTTTCTGAGAGATTCTATCCTCAATCGTTTTTAACTTTTGACATAAAGTATTGAGATCTTTTAAATCTCCACCACCTTCTTGTAAAAGTTTACTCTGATCTTTCTCCCAGAGTTTTTCTAGTTCATTACTCATCATCTCCTCCTTTCTGATGGATGTTTATTTCAATTGGATAGTATTGTCTTTCTTGTCTATCCCATTTGAGTAATTTAAATTTACCATTAAGTGTATCAGAAACAATTGCACACGCAACACCTATTATTGCAGGGTCACCTGTTAATAAAATGTAATCGTTATCTGAATAGTTTCTTAATAGTCTCTTTAGTTTTCTAATAATAGGAGCGGGACTAAACATAATTTGTTTGTCCTCTTCTAACAAAATTTCTATTTTACCAAATTCCTGTGCTCCAACAATATTAATTTTTGGGCTACCCTCTCTAGTACCAGGAACTGCTTGTACGACATAAACTGTACTTGCATTATGTTTTTCATTCATTTGTTTCATAAAACTTTCTTTCATTTCTTTAGTTGACTTTCTATATAAATATAATTATATCCGAAGTCAATAGAAAGAAAAATAAAATTATGATGAAATATAAATTTAAAACTAAACCTTTTCAGCATCAATTAGTTGCGTTGGAAAGATGTGCATATAAAAAAGACTTTGCCTTATTTATGGAAATGGGTACAGGTAAATCTAAAGTATTAATAGATAATATATCTATGCTTTATGACAATGGAAAAATAGATGGTGCCTTAATTATTGCACCCAAAGGGGTATATAAAAACTGGTTTGCTGAAGAAATACCTACACATATGTCAGATCATGTCAGAAAAAAGATGGTATTGTGGCAAACAAATAAAAGTAAAAAATTTAAAAATGAGTTGAAATCATTACTTAAGGTAGATGATGATTTACATATTCTTATCATGAATGTTGAAGCTTTGTCTAAACAATCAGGTATGGATGAGGCTCAAAGATTTTTAAGAACACATAAAACTTTAATTGCTGTAGATGAAAGTACAACAATTAAAAGTCCAACGGCTAATAGAACAAAGAATATTATTAAATTATCAGGTCATGCAAAATATAGAAGGATTCTTACAGGGTCTCCCGTAACTAAATCTCCTCTTGATTTGTATACCCAATGTTACTTTTTAGACCCTCATTTACTTGGGTTCTTTTCTTTTTATTCTTTTCGTAACAGATATGCATTAATGCGTAGGGTATTAATTAATGGTAGACGAGTAGAACTCGTTGCTGCATATCAAAGATTAGATGAATTAAAGA
>Ga0209986_10002881_pt1 | contig 15386 bp, 11 predicted proteins | sample BlataG_FD_183168 | JGI IMG/M metagenome (GOLD analysis project Ga0209986, IMG submission 183168) | Deep subsurface microbial communities from Black Sea to uncover new lineages of life (NeLLi) - Black_00105 metaG (SPAdes) (version 2) | ecosystem: Environmental > Aquatic > Marine > Oceanic >...
TGGCCACCGCGCTTCCTTTTAATCTGTGTTTGGTTTGCAGTCAGGTTTTGAGAAACCTCACCCGCGGGATTTGATTTATCAGGGTAACACACGAGTTCTAAGCAAAGATTAGCATGAATTCTTTATTCGAACAAGGGGAAAATGTCGCTTCGAGGGACTAGGGGCACCTCAAAATGAGCGGGTGGCTGAAGCATCACTCCGAGCACATAACCCGCGGCACAATGCCTGATTCGTAGCAGGCCTGATTGGTATGGTGTCCCTAGAATTCTGGAATTCCTCTAAACTGCTTACCTCTCATCGATATTCAACATACTGAACTATTATTGCTCCAGTCTTGGATCCTCCGTCTTTAGCATTATTTGTTCATTCAAGTCTTCAAATAGACTGCATAATGTCCTTTGGCCGGTAGTTCCTGGTCCAATGCCTTTGGAAGACTCGGTTCTAGGATCCACGAAGATATAATTATCGCAATTTTCCCTACAGTTCTTCAGCCCATATGGGCATCCATACCAGTTGGCAACAGCTTCAAGTATCTTCATAATATCCTCCTCTCATGGTTAATCAGTAAATAACAGTTAAACTGTTCTAAAGTATCTATCTTTAATTTGTGGATGTCTGGAAAGATACCTCTCGATTTCAAGTACTGACCAAGTTTCAATTTTAAACCTACGGCTTACAGAAATTCCATCAAGTTTATCATATAGTGCAGAATCAATTACACCTGAAGTCATGAGCCCATAACCCTGAGCGCCGTGCTGGTCCATAATGTCGGAAATATTTATGACTTTACTGGCTGTAAGAGAAACACCGGCCCCGAGATATTTGCACTGGAAGATGTACTTCTCAGGAGTATATCCAGGTCTCGCAGCAGTAAATATTACAATATCTCTTCCGGCATCCCTGGACCTGCTTTTCCCCATCTTTCTTATGGTCTTATTATCAAATTTCGGATTATAGTAGATAATATCGTAACAGAGCTGTTCAAACTTCTCATCGTCCAGTTCTTTCCATGGGCAAACAATATCTTGATTAAGCCCTGCGAAAGAATATATTCTACCTGAGATATTTGAAAGCGATTCTTTGAGTCTAAAAATTTGTTGTTCTGAAAGCTTATCAGTACCAAAAAAAAGGTATTTATAATCTTCTTCCTTTACTAGCACTAACTCCCCATAGTCTGCAATGAAGTATTCATTTTCTGACGGATATGAAAACATGTGCTCATATTCAGTTTTAAAGTGCTCGCGTGTTTTATTGTATGTATAAATTAGGTGCATCCAGTCATATTCTTCAAAATATTCGATTTGTTTTAATGCAACTTCCTTGCAGTTTAGTGCTCGCAGGAAAGGACCAAATGGAAAATGAGTAACATAGTTATCACTTATCAAGTAAGCTCGTTCGTCAATAATGAGAAGCTTTGCTGGCTCAAAAATTACATCCGCTGGCGCATTCGCATATGATTTCAACAAGGTCTGAAGATCGGTTGACGGAGGTATTATCCATCCATCAGTTGAGGCGTAAAAATACTGTCCGTTCGATCTGCCAAATGCACTTTTCCAGTAGCCGAATTTCCTTTCCGGAAATTTCGAATATATTTCATCAAGATTAAAGTCCACATCCCCTTCAACATATGCACCTTTGATAAGATTTGCATAGAAGTTATCCGCAAGCTCCGGAAAAACGAATTCAGTTTTGTCATCCAAGGTTAATTCGTAGCTCTCTAAAGCTGAATACTGCTGCCTTCGGACATTCTCACTACACTCTTCCTCGCTATCAAATGCAACCGCGAACTCCCAAATCTGTTTTGCCATGAGCTCCATGTCCAATGGAATTATCTCGAAATCCAATGCTAAATAATAAGTCCTGACAGTGCGTTCCTTCATAATAATAGAGCTAGAGGATTTGGCCAGATTTTCGCCGATATATGAAGCCTCAAGATAGTCTTCTGCTATTGGCAAATGCGAGCCTGCGCTACCGATTGATTGAAGAGGCACTTGAAGGATAAAACCGTGACGATGTTCTTCAAGGAATCGAACAATATCGTCGGGCGTTTGATACGAATCATATATTGAAGCTATGTCTAAGATATCCATCTGGTACCTGCTCCTCAAACTCAAGAGGTCTAGCCACTCTATCTCTTTCGATCAAATCGTATACGATTTTAGCAATAGATCTCGCCAATAAAGGCGGGACCGCATTACCTACCTGCACATACTGCGAAGTCTGAGGACCCTCAAAATAGTAGTTATCCGGGAAAGTCTGAATCCTAGCTGCCTCTCTTACTGTTAGACTTCTGCATTGCAGTGGATCAGGGTGTATATAATAGTGACCATCTTTTGCTATATGAGAGGTTATTGTAGTGGCAGGGTGATTTCGCAATTGTACACGGAACCTATCCGCAAATATACCACTTCCGTTGGCCACTGCCTCCTTGGCATTTTCGTGCTCCGGGAGCAATGCGTCCGGGAAATCTCTGAGCAGTGGAGATCTATTATGTACCAGTGCAAAACATGATGCAAAGAAATACCGGTGTATGTCTTCCCTGATATGTGATCTTGTGTAATGGTTGCAAATCCCCTGAAGTCGAATATCTTTATACCAATCTGGCATATAATTTGGTTTTCGTTCAGTGCGAATATAACGCCCTCCGAGGGATCTCGATTTGCGCACACGCTCAGTATATAGCTTAATTGTGTTTCTCAGCTCTGAGTCGGTCTTGTGATCATCAAACCACTTACTGTTTACAACACATTTTATCGTGTTTTGCCAAGCAGCCGGCGAGTCTTTTTCTTTCGATAGGGAACTTCTCAGTTTTGGCAGGTTCCCAATGACGTGTGTGATAGATATCGCGTCTCGAAATTTTGTCAGAAGTTCGGGGGCAGCGTTGATGTCTACCCTGACACCTAGGATGATTACTCTGTGTCTATCCTGCGGGATACCATAATCCTTCATTTTAACAACGAAAGAAGCAGGCCCACTAAAATTCCATACAGGTTCGGATAATGAATACAGTCTGTAATTCGCATTGTTACCGGTCTGATATTCTGCTGGAACAATACTGGACCTACTCTTCACCGGTTCCTGAAGATCAGATAGTATCTTTGAGAATATATTCTCGCCATCTAATTTGGCGCTGAGAAGGCCTTTCACGTTTTCCATTATAAAGACGGGAGGTTTATGAACCGCTAGGATGCGCAGATATTCTTTATACAGCCAGTGTCTTGGATCATTTTCATAATCTTCAGGATTTCTGCCGTGTATACGAGACCGGCCTATAATGGAATACGCTTGACACGGAGGGCCGCCTATCAATACCCAATTTTCGGCATTATTTAACGCATTTCTTATGCGCAGATCAATGGTTTCGGGAGGGAATTCCTTTGCTCCGAGTTCTGCGTGCCATGCTTGCAATGAGGCTGCCTTCGCTTGCTCAGGATACGCACTGAATAGTTCTTCACGGGTTATTTCTCCTCTCAGATAACTGTAGTATTCGTCGGGTACGTCGTCATCGAACTCCCTGAATAAAGCACGAAGCTCCAAAGTTTGATGAGCATATTTTTCTTTCTCTATGGAAAGCACGATTTTAAAGCAGCGGTCCCCATGTTCATCACGTACTGATGAAAAACCCTCTCCCAGACCTCCAGGACCAGCAAACAGATCTATCACCGGGATATAATGATTATCTTTCCCCATTATTGCAGCCTGTTTTTCCTCTTTCAGATATCACGAATCGTTTCTCAATTACATGACACTCTGACGGTCAAATCCCAGTTGCTCAGCCTCATTCAGCGCCTTCAGAGCCTGTACAGCCTGCCTTCTTGAGGGCGCTTTGCCTCTTTCCACATAGTATTTGCCTATTTTGTAAACCAAGCTTCTCTGCCATCCCTCGAGATTGTCTGTTTGTTTTGCCCAGCCTGATAATGACAACCATATATTGCCCGGAATTGACATTACTTCACTTACTCTGCGTGTATCCTCCTCACTGGTCGCTCCAAAGGCTCCTTGAATTTCGGAAGATAGCTCATTATAAAATTCGTCTTCCAGATCGATTTTAACTTTCCTGAAGCTATTCCAGCATTCCTCTTTTTTGCACCATTCTGTAACATTCTGCCCGCCAAGCGGGTCTGTAATGTGTTCATGAGCATATTTTGATACACTAACAATTGCATCATTGAGTGCTGGCGACAGATCCTGATTTTCCCAGATCAGGTCAAAGTCTATTTTCATTCCAGTTTTATTAGAGAGCCAAGCGATTGTATACGTTACTATATTCGCCCTGTATCCTCCATATCTCTGCTCCTGAACTAAACGCTCTGCCCTTTTGAATAAAATTGCTTTGGCTACAAGATTCCTGAAATACTCTTGGTCTGGCACAAACTGGCCAATTTGCTGAAGTCGCAAGGTGAATTCCTGAAAATTCTTCTGTGCACCCCGGCTCACGATATTTGGCAATTGATTCCACGTATTTTCAAACTTCGCTAGATCTGTTTTGTTAAATACTTGGCGGCTGGGGTGAATTCTTTCAAATACCTTTCTGCGGGCAATATCACGTTCTCTACCTTTTTCATCGAGGTATTGCCCTCGTGCTCTTTCGTAGAACCATCGTGTTTGTCGCTGAGATCCATCAGTTGCAGGGGCCCAGATAGTCTTGGATAGTTCTTCGACGGCGCGGTGAAAGGGGTGATTAGAGGAGAAATCTGCCATACTTATCCTGTTCTGGCTGTTCGAATATTCAGATATCTTTGGAACCAGTTCTTCCATTTTTCCATGTGATTCAACCACCGTTACTTTGGCAGGAACGAGTATCCTGTCCAAACTTGCTTTGTCTTCATACTTTGCACGATGGAGAGATGCCACGGTTTGAGCTCCGTTTACTATTTGGAAGTCCTTAATAAGAGAAATGCTTGTACCCTTATCTGATGAGTGATCGATGGAAACGGCCTCAGCCGTAATACAAATTCCATTATTGTAGGCAAGGAACATGTGAGGCTCATTTAAAATTGTGTTGTAAATACCCTTATTCACCTTGCCTCTGATCTGAAGAAAGGTTCTGACATTCCTCTCAAGGAGTTTTGGCCCATGTTGATCGTATATCCTGACAAGCAGATCAGCAGGCAGGATAGTCATATAAGTAAGATAATCGCTATCCTGAATCGGCATTGGCAAGCACGGGATCGATTCGCCCGTCAGAGCTTGGAAGTCAATGTCAATAGATTCCCTTTCCTTCCTTGAACTACACAGTCTGAAAAGTCGTTCAATATCCCAGATATCATATGTTGCCCTGATACCCTTTACTTTATCCGGGCCATCATATTCCGGATCAGCTATACCGTCTGTAAATATGTAGAATTTAACAGTTGAAAGCAATCCATTCCCATAGAGCAGATGAATCTGCTGAGCTGAATCAAAAACTTGAGATGCCTCTTCCAGTTTCAGATGGTAACTATCCACAGCTCTCTCGAAGTATTTTATTAATTTCTTAAAGGCATTCTCCACTTCATTCATCTGAAGAATTGCTGGAGGCAATTCCCATTTGCATACTGAAATAAACAGATACAGGCAATCCTGCTCACTGTTGACACCATACCCATTCAACTGAAGTCCCGGTGCGCTGTGATAACAAGTTATTCCGTCTTCAACCTCGCCTGCTTCAATAAGATAGTCAATAAAATCTCCCGTGAACCGGTCTTCGCGAAACGCTTCTTCTTCCTCAACGTCGCACCCCGCTATGATCTGTTGTTGAAAGTTCTCTGTAAAGATAATCAGTTCTTCTCTTTCATTTTGCTCCATGTCCACCTATCTCTTTTTGGAGATCACTCATTTGGATCTCGAAATGTTTGCACTCTGCCACAAGGATTGAATAGCTTATATCACCTACACCATTTGGAACATCACCTTCTGTAATTCTGGGAAAACCCTTGGCAACCTTAAAAGAATTTACACTTCGTTTTGCATACCCAACTCCAGAATATGCTGGTTCATGCCCGGCAAGATATCCTATCTCAAACAGTTTATCTTCGAATAGATTAGTTGCAGATTCGCTCGGGTGAATGTTCTCTCTTATGCTGTTAACTATTGTCGGGAGAGTCTCGCCAAGATGTTGCAGAGTATCAAGTGACAGGTGCACAATGTGCAGAGCTTGGATGTTGGAATCATCCAGCTGTCTTTCGTTTGCAATCCAGAGTTTCTGGTGCTGCTTTGATGCCGTGGTCTTTATTTCAACACAGCACGTGTTGAACTGGAAATCGTGACGATCATATTCAGGCCCGGTCCAACATCTGACGGCCTCCTCATGAGTAAGTTTCTTTAATGCCACTTCACGAAGAAACCAAAGCTCTCCATAGAGTCCTCGCTGAGCCTCTGGACCAAGAGCATCTGGTTTGTGTTTCTCAAGAAAACGTTGCCATCTGAAAATTCTGTCCAATAATGCCTGGATGCAATCAATCTCATTCTCAATGTATGTTGCATGCTCGATAATGTCGGACACAATCAATGAGAACATGTCCCTGTAGGCGGGATCGGTAAGACTTAATACAAGGAGAATTTCTTCGGGTCCCACATCGGGAAATCGCTGGAGGTCTAATGTAAAGCCTCTAACAGCAGGAATTGTGTGGCTTTCCAATACATTTTCACTACTAACTTTCATCAGGAACAGACGCCTGTCCTTTATTCTTTGAAAAGCGACAAAAAGGTCGTGGGGACATTCTTGGAATATCCGTCTTCGTAAAATCCCCTCTCTGGTAGTTATCTTTGCTTTGTGTTCCAGTTCCTGCCAAATATCTTCTACTATCATTGGTTATCGCCAAATTCCTCCTGCCAGTATATGTTGTTTACTTTGTATCCTATTAATCTTGCTGTGTTACTGGCGGGGAAGCTAAAAAATAAACCCATGAATGGGGTGGTCATGTTAACCTCGCTTGGATCCAGTGGATATATAAGCATCAGTCCTTTTTCTTTAGGTCGAACCTGTCTAATAGCGCTGGGTTGCGGTCTTTCAAGCGGCTCACCCGTTTTGCTATACGGAGCCAGTTCTAACGCCCGTTTTGTCTCATCCTCAGTCAAATCGAGCAGCTCATCTGGGGGACTCAGCAGTCTTCCCTTATTCAAGCAGTAACGGCTTCCCTCTTTTGATATTGAACTTCGCTGGGTTAGGCCTACCTTATAGCCATCAAGTTCGAACTGTGTTCCATCGTGGCGTGAAATAAGCCCAACCGTCCAGTCGATGAGTTCCTTTTGCCTTACTTGGGTCTCAATATATTCCCGCACAAGACCGAATTTTCTGTTATCCGGGTGTACTGAAATGTCTTTAAGTAAAGCAATAATAGCGTGTGGTTCTACATGCTCCCATATAATATTATCTGAGCGGTGGGATGTTGGTGCTCCCATCTCACGTATTAAACTATAAAAAGTCCGTAAATTTCTTTCAACAGTAATCTCGTTTTTATCAAAGATGGTAATCTCAGCTGACTCCCCAGCATAAGACATATCCATGTACGTTCCGGATCTCATTTTATTCACTGCGGTTATCAGTAACCCGCTTGGGTGAGTTCTGACTCTGAGTCCGTAGTCCTCAGGAGTTCGTCCCACGTCGGCCATATAATCGAATTCCCTTTTTAATTCCTCGCTTGTAAGTGTAATATGACGGTACCATTCCACAAGTTCCGATGTTGTGAATATACGGCACAGGTCAACATAACCAGGCCGGTATCCAAACCAGCGCCCCATCTGCATCAGGGTGTCGTACATTCTGGATGCGCGCAAATAATAGCTTACAGTGAGTCCTTCCAGCGTCAAACCTCTGGATAGTTTATCCCCCCCAATTGCTATGACAAAAAGACCGTTCACATTGTCGCGATAATCCAGAATATCTTTTGCCATACCGTTAATCTGTTTCACCTGAATCCTTGAAGCAGCATCATACAGATATTTCGAGACTTCATCCCAAGAAAGCGGTATAAGCAAATGGTCATCCTTTATGATTTCCCGGACAGACTCCGTTGTGGAAAGATAATCATGCTTCCATAAGAATTCCATCTCTTCAATAAGTTGTTGGGATGATTTTCCATTGCCATATTGAAGCCTTCTTCTCAGGCGATTTATTTCTTCGACTACAAGTTCTCCAATTTTTTGCTGAACTGCAACATATCGTGTGACGTGAACAAGCATGGAGTTGTGTATATTAACCTGCCCACGTGCCATTCGTGCTGCACACGACAATATAAAGCAATGCATTGCCTGCTTTAGTGACTCAGGTAGTGACTCCGGAACGTGATCCTTCTTATGCCCATCTGGTATAAAAGACTGATAATCATCGATAATTCTAACTATCGGAAGTCCTTCATGATGAGGAAGGCCTGCATCTTCATCAATGTCCATGCCAAAGACTTCAGCTGGCCCAATATGGTTGGATGGCACAGGAAGATTTATAATAAAACTGCGTGGAAACAGGTCCTCTCCATGTCTATCTGTTTCTCCTTGCGGGTAAATAAAGATATTGGCAAATGGAGTTGCCGTATATCCCACATAAGAACTCTGCTCAAAGCTATCCAGCAATCGCCTTATCAGCCCATTGATGGCTGTTACATCATAGTCGTCAAGTATCTTTCCTGTTTCGTCACGAGGTAGGGGGTTTGTGTTAATAGATGCATTATCAGCTTCATCATCAATAACGAGCAGGGGGATATTTCTTACAATTGTTTTACCAGAATTTGGATCCCGTTCTCCTCTTACACTGAGAGCCCACATCAGGAGATTCTGCAACACCGATTTATTTTTCTTAACTACGAGAATGAGAGGATCTGCTCCTCCAGGAAGTACGCCGACCTGTTCTGCAACCTTTCGATTAAAGTCACCGTTGTTTGCACTGCTGGTCAGTGAATGTACTGTCACAAATTCAGCGCCTGGCAGAAGACCAACGCCCATGCGTAGATTTTGCTGGTCAAAAGCACGGCTGAGCTGTGTATCGAAACCGAGATATCCCATGTCGATTCTCAGCTGAGTTTGACTGCGGAGGTTATTATGGAGACCAGCAAGTACCACTATTAATTTATAACCAGCATCAGCTGCTTTGCATATTAATCCAATGTAATTAGCAGTCTTGCCTGACTGTATCTGACCAACAACCATGCCTCTTCGGTCCCAAATACCTCCCCTTATTGGGTCTTCCAACCTTTCAAGCACTTGGTCTGTGAGGTCTTCCATTCGGATTATAGTCGATTCGGCCCAGAGTTCCTCCTCTTCAAAATAACGTCGATATCGATTCCACAGGCGCCAGTTGATCTGTGATCGACGATCTGGCAACCAGACAACATGATCCTCCGGCTTTTCAAGTACCGTACCTCTACCTATCCATACATTACAGCGACTTTCTATGTCCCGGACAAGGATTCCGATATCAATGTTTTCCCCTTTACCTTCTGATTTGAGCATTCCTGTGACAAGTCGTGCTTTTGCTTCAATCAGTTCAGTGGTTATTTCACTGCCTTTAAGCATTATCAGAGTTAATTGCCTAGCTTTTTCATAATTATCCATCTGTTTCTCTTTCATGTAGAAGCGTGTTTTAATTTCTCAAGAAATGCTGCAACCTGTTCTGGATAGTGATCGAAGGGATCTATGGTACTCAGCCGTTTCTGTGCTTCTTTGTGAGAGACTCCTTGGTTTATTAGAGCTTTGTACAATTCTTCAAGTACGGCGAATAGCTGACTCGAAGGTGGTCTTTCGAAAGGCTGTGGCTGACTGTCAGGACGCTCAGCGTTGTCTATAATGATAGAAGGCACAGGGATCGTTTCCTCAAGGAGAACAAGCAGAGCTCTTATTCGGTCTTTCTGCTCGGCGGAACAGTTCAGGGATTCTTTCACAAGAGGATGTTTACGGTTAATACTGTAAAAGATCTTGCCATGTTTCACCTTCTTTTCCCAAGCAAAGACATATGCCGCAGCAGTGCTTCTGGCTACCACTTTACCACGATGCCTGTATATATCTGACGCTTTTTGTCTGGTAAGTCTGGCAATTCTCCTGAGATCTTTGCGCAACTCGGTAGGGGGATGGGCTCTTGCCTTTCTGACATCGATCGCCCACAGATCATCCATGGAATTGGGGATATCCACCAGAATGCGAGCCAATTTGAAATGTTCTTCTTTCTGGAACCCGAGGCCCAGCCAGTCACCAGGTACAAGCAATCTCTTGTTTCTGTAAATATAGAATCCCTGATGAGCATTCCATCCCTGAGGGCCGGCAGCTTGCTCATGAGTCTCTTGATCTATTTTGGAATGATGTGGCAGAATGTAGGGAGTAACAAAAACTTCCTGCCCGCGTAATTCGAAACGTTCCATGGGAAGTCTTTGCGTTGCCTCTTCATTTTCCAAGTACGGATCCCAAGGTTGCACAACTTTGTTATTTATCCATATTGCAAGTGGATTAGGCCCTGACATGAAGCGGTGAAAAACCATGGCCATATGCTCTTTTATCTCGTCTATTCTGGCAAAGAAGTTGTCTTTTGCTGTTTCATTATCCACATCTTCATTACCTACAATTCGATCCATGGCTTCCCAGAGGATCACACTGCCGCTCTTCAGTTCAGATAGTATCTTGGAGCGGTCCACGTTAGCATTGCTTGTGTTCTTTAGAACCCTCCATTCCCCACATTCGCTGACAAAATCCAGATTCCAGCACAGGGATTCAATTGTTTGGTTATCTCTGGTTTTTGATCTTACTGTCAGGCGTCTGCACTGTGAAAAAGATGCGGTCTTCATTCCGAGACCGAATCTGCCTAAATCTGTCGGTTCTCTATCCTCAATGGGACTCTGACTTCCAACACGCATTGCCTCCAGTAGTTCAGAAGCAGACATACCCCACCCATCGTCAGTCACTGATATACATGAATCATGCCCATTCCAGAGGAATTCGACCCAAACGTTCTTCGCCCCAGCAGTTATGCTGTTATCTATCAGATCTGCGATGGCAGTCTTCAGGTCGTAGCCAAATGCGCGAAGGGATTCTATTAGGGATCCCGCATGAGGTTCAATGATTACTGATTCCTGTGTATTGGCCAATTGCTTAACCCTCTATCATAATTCAAAGATAGCTGCAGAACTAAGGACACGGAGGTTTCTGGATGTTGCTTTATAGTATGCAGTGCCCATTATTACGTTTTCGCCGAAAGTAGGATACAAGGTATCCCATAGCTTCGGGCCTGATGAGTGGGAGGCTCGCTTGAAAATTGGCACACACCGAATTATGCATAGTATCTCAAAGCTGCGATATTGCCTTTGTCCTGAATTCTGAACTGCTATAGTATTGATATTATAACACTATGTCGCGTAGGAAGAAAATACGCTGAACCGAATATGTGCTAGGACATTTCGTTTGCAGAACCACAAAACAGTAATCCTTTAGCTAAGGATTAGGCTCATACTATTAACTGCAAGAACGGTTTATGTAGTAACGGCAGTACTGCTTTAGACTACATTCTTCATGAAGTGGAGATCTGCTTTTACATACGAGTGCAGCAAAATCAATTAGCGCAAAGTTGAATTCACGAGGGTGTTCTTTGTCAATTAAATTTTCGAGAACCTTTCTGAATAAAAGGCTTCTTCGGGATGAATCTGTCACAGGCAGTCCAACAAGACGCCCAGCTACCCGCACGGTGTTGGTATCCAGTATAACGTCTGGGTGGCCAAAAGCGAAACACCGTACAGAGGATGCTATATAGTGGCTTATTCCTGGAAGTGAGACAAGGATTTCAAAATCATCTGGTATTTTCCCTTGGAACCTCTCTTTCAACACTACAGCCATGGAATGAAGCAGTTTCCATCTCCATTGAAGACCTCCGGAATGAAATAAGATTTTTAGCTCTTCCGGCGTACTCTGGACCAATGATTCAACATCAGGAAAACGCTGCAGGAAACTCTCATAAAGAGGTGCCACCTGCTCCGCTCTGGTTCTATGGAGTAATACCTCCGCTACAAGCACCTTGTATGAGTCACGGGTCTCTCTCCAAGGAAAGTTGCGCTTTGCATAATACCACCATTGCAGCAGGGCACTTCTTAGGCTCTCGATGGGGAAACTTTCTAGGATGTGCTTTACATTGAGAGGTACACTCATGGGCACGCCTTATATGTTAACAGTGCTATTGTAGCACGTCCTTATTGACAGGGTATTGGCGCTACTTACCGGGCATTAGCGATCAAAAAGTGGATAAACAAGGCAGGTATAACAGCCGTTGCACATCCCGTCAAAAAGTTTAGGCAGGCGCGGTGTCCGCAGGCTTTGAGCAGGTGGAACGAAAATCAAAAATAAAAGATAAAAAATCAAAATGACAAATCAAAATGCAAAAATTTTAACCGCCAGGGGAGAAAGAATGAAAAGAGCAGATTTCATTCATCCCCCTTTCGAAATCCTATCGGGCGCCGTTTCGGCTCTGGCGGCGCCATGAGCTGACGAATAGCTTCAAACACCTGTTTAAATTGAGCATCATACTTCTTCTCAAGGGCATCTAGCTTACGGGCAAGCTCGACATGGCTTGCAATCATCTGCCGTAAGCGGATAAAGGCCCGCATTATCTCAATATTTACCTGGATAGCACGCCGGCTACGCAAGACACTGGACAGCATGGCAACGCCCTGTTCTGTGAAGGCATATGGACGATAGCGTCGCCCACCCCAGTCACTTGAGGTCACAATTTGTGACCTCAAGATAGCGAATTCTTCTTGACTAAGCTGGAACATAAAATCTTCAGGGAATCGGTAGGCTAGTGAACAGAGATTGCCACGTCGCCCCGATGAATCGGGGCTCCTCGCAATGACAACGGGGGAAAAGCTCGCAATGACACGGGGGTTCCTGCTCCCTGTTAAAAATACCGGCAAAACAAGGTATAATAGCTGAAAGCGAGGTCAAAAAGCAGGAGATGGACTTCTGGAGAGATGAAAGAGACCGATAAACTGGTGCAAGAATACGTGGCCTCTATTCCCTTCGACCAGCGGCTATACCGCCAGGACATCGAGGGAAGCATCGCTCACGCCATGATGCTGGCAAAGCAGGGGATAATATCTAAAAGCGAGGCGGAGACGATAATCAAGGGGCTCAACTCTATTCGAAAGGAAATCGAACGAGGGAAGTTTAAATTCAAGACCGAGCTCGAGGATATACACATGAACATCGAAGCCAAGTTGTTTGAGAAGATAGGCGATGTGGCCGGCAAGCTCCATACCGCCCGTTCCAGGAACGACCAGATAGCCCTGGACTTGCGCCTCTTCGTCAAGGAGGAAATCTTGAAAACCATCGATAAGATAAAAGCTCTGCAAACTTCGCTGGTGGAGTTAGCCGAGGCGAACAAAGCTGTCATCATGCCCGGCTATACTCATCTGCAACAAGCCCAGCCAATTCTCCTGGCTCACCACCTGCTGGCTTATTTCGAGATGTTTGAGCGAGATAAGGAAAGATTTCATGATTGTCTAAAGCGTACCGATGTTCTGCCCCTGGGCAGCGGTGCCCTGGCCGGCGTTCCTTATCCCATAGACCGGGAATTCGTGGCCCGGGAACTGGGCTTCAGCAAGGTGAGTACGAACAGCCTGGATGCTGTTTCCGATAGGGACTTCGTCATAGAATATGCGGCAGTGGCGGCCATCGTCATGATGCATCTTTCCAGGCTGGCTGAGGAGCTCATCCTGTGGTCATCCAGCGAGTTCGGCTTCATAGAGATTGGCGAAGCCTTCACTACGGGCAGCAGCATAATGCCTCAGAAGAAGAATCCCGATGTGGCCGAGCTGGCCAGGGGAAAAACCGGGCGGGTATACGGCAACCTCATGGGTATTATAACCACTATGAAGTCTCTGCCTTTAGCCTATAACCGGGATATGCAGGAGGACAAGGAAGGGCTTTTCGACACCGTGGACACTCTGCACTCCAGCCTGGAAGTATTTGCCGGGATGGTAAAAACGATTAAGATAAACACCGAGCGTATTGCTCAGGCGATGAAAACAGATTATATTCTGGCCACCGACTTGGCCGACTACCTGGTGAAGAAAGGCATGCCATTTCGGGAAGCCCACGGCGTGGTCGCCAGACTCAGCGAATATGCCGCCAGTAAGGGCAAGAGCTTCCGGGAGCTCGGCCGGAAGGAATATAAAAAGTTCTCCGCGCTCTTCGGCAACGATGTATATAAGATAACTGTGGAGTCATCGGTAGCCGCCCGAAATGTTGTCGGAGGCACCTCCCCCCAGCAGGTGGGAAAGGCACTGAGAAGAGCCAAGAGGCTGATCAAAAAATGATTAAGCTGGCGCCGTCGATTCTTTCCGCTGATTTTGCCTGCCTTGGCGAGCAGATTGACGAGGTCGCCAGGGCCGGGGCTGATTATATCCACGTAGATGTTATGGACGGGCATTTCGTGCCCAATATTACCATCGGGGCTCCGGTGGTGGCTTCTATCCGCCGGGTAACCAGCCTGCCCCTGGATGTTCACTTGATGATAGAGCATCCGGAGCGGTATATCTCCGAATTTATCAACGCAGGCGCCGATATTATTACCGTGCATGTAGAAGCCTCTCCCCATCTTCTTAGTACGATTCAGGCGATAAAGGAACAGGGGGTCAAGGCTGGAGTGTCCTTAAATCCGCCTACCCCTCTCAGCGCAGTAGATGAATTTATTCATCATGTGGATCTGGTCCTCATTATGAGCGTTAATCCGGGCTTCGGGGGGCAATCTTTTATCCCGGAAACATTGCCCAGGATAGCGAATATGCGCAGAATCCTTGATAATAGAAAACCAGGTGTCGAGCTCGAAGTCGACGGGGGAATTACTGCCGACAATGCTCCTGACATAGTCGAAGCCGGCGCCGATGTCCTGGTGGCGGGAAACAGCGTATTCAGGGTCGAGGAAGGGATAAGCGGGGCGATGCAGAGGCTGAGGGAAGCAACGGCATAGAAATCCTAAATCCGAAGCACGAAATCCTAAACAATAACAAAGCACAAAAAATATAAATGACCAAAACGGTTTAGAGCTTTGAATTTCGATATTTGGATTTGTTTAGAGTTTAGAATCTAGCCAATGAGATTGCCACGTCGCCCCGATTAATCGGGGCTCCTCGCAATGACACTGCGAAAATTAAATCCTAAATCCGAAGCACGAAATCCTAAACAATATCAGAGCACAAAATACCAATGACCAAAACAGTTTAGAACTTTGAATTTCGATATTTGGATTTGTTTAGAGTTTAGAATTTAGCCAATGAGATTGCCACGTCGCCTCGATTCATCGGGGCTCCTCACAATGACAACGGGGGGAGAGGCTCAAAATGACAAGATGGCTCGCAATGACGTGTGGTGTGTCATTGCGAGGAGCGAGATTCCTCGCTTACGCTCGGAACAGGCTCCGCAATCTCGTGGTGGGGCTT